>ERZ779658.723-NODE-723-length-31449-cov-3.079123_pt1 | contig 31449 bp, 31 predicted proteins | sample MGYA00511485_ERZ779658 | MGnify/ENA primary metagenome ERZ779658 (study PRJEB29588, sample SAMEA2162182) | human gut metagenome | biome: human gut; feature: human-associated habitat; material: faeces | place: Denmark | collected 2008/2010 ... | reverse complement strand
TATAGGGCAGGGACTGCCCGAATTAACGCCTGTGGAGATAGTAGGTTACGAGGTCTGCGAAGCAGGAAGCCCATTGGCTTTAGACAATGGGTAGTTCACAGAAGGTTTGAGGTAGCTACGACGGAGAAGGAGGGAAAGGCAATCGATTTTATACAGATACAATTGTGAAGCGGATTTTGGAATACGGGGGGAATTGAAACTGGCGAGAAATTCACCGATCACGCTTCCGCGTATGTTCGTCGGACCGGGGAAACGCGGAAGCCGCAATCCGAAGAGAAGAGGCGGAGCCAGCAAGATGGTATCTGTGATGCAGTCCAATGAAACCGGCAAGTACAGTCTTGGTTATATACGTATGGGAGTTCCGATTACCATTGACCAGATTCAGATCGTACGTATGGAGAATGGGAAGCATCAGGTGTCATTGTGCTTCGATTCGGAAGATACCGACGAGAAGAATTTCTTTGAAAAATCTGCAGAATGGATGCAAAAATTACAGGAATTCGATGGACAGGCAACGCTGATGCTGACAGATGGATTCCCGGAAAACGAGGTGATTCTGGGGCACGAAAGCGGCCGGTGGTATCTTGCCGCGGCCACCGATACAGAAGCAGAACCGTTAAAAGCGGACCTGATAGAAGAACTTAAACAATTGGGAAAAGCATATATGCAGGAACTACTTAATCAGTCTGAAACGGAAACACAGGAGACGAAACCATCGGGAATGGAAGGTCTGGGAAAACTGTGTAAGGAAAAAAGCCAGATTACTTCTAATATGCGCCAGGAGATTGACTTATTCGCATATTATCGCGTGGTTGCTAAGATCGCCTTCAACTGCCTTGCAAAAGTCAGGGGCAGGGAATATGTCATGCAACAGAAATTTGATTCAGTACGGGAAGCAATACTCACGGGAAAAGACATTGACAAAATGGTATTCATGCAGAAATATGAAGAAGCGCATGGAAAATTGTTAGATGATTTGGGACAAGCAAAGAATTTTGGCGCGTGGAGACATACAATTTTTATCACATGGGTGCCGGATAAGCTGGTGGCGGAAGTGATGCTGTATGGAAGTTCGGGTCCGATGCTGGTCATTTTGTCTAGTGAGGATTGTCGTGATTTTGGAGAGATGGATGGATATGTGTGCGATTGGGAGAATCAGAGAGAGATGCGGTTCCTTGATTATCTTGGGGAGATAACACATGTCGATCGTGAACCGTATGAATGGGAATGAAAAAAACTAGTCGAAAAAGGGAAAGAATGTGGATATATCTGTGCATATATGATATAATGAAGCTTGCTGAAGCAGGCGTAGGTCATCATGCTAACGCATGGTGACATGATATAATAGCTTAGTTTGAGATAGTAGAACTTGAAGAACGATTATCAACAGGGGAAAGAGGCAATCCAGTGTTTGACTTCACGAAACAACGAGAAGTATTTGAAAATAAAGTATGGCTCAGTTCACCAACCATGCACGGACCGGAGCTTACATATGTAAAAGAAGCGTATGAAACCAATTGGATGTCAACGGTTGGTGCGAACATCAACGAAGTAGAGAGGCTTGCCTGTGATAAGGTCGGATGCAAGTATGCGGTAGCTTTATCTGCAGGTACAGCTGCACTTCATATGGCGGTGAAGCTGGCAGGGATAGAAGCATACGGCAGACCGGAGACAGGGCATGGTACATTAGAGGGAAAGAAAGTATTCTGTTCCGACATGACGTTTGATGCAACGGTCAATCCGGTTGTTTATGAAGGCGGCGTTCCGGTATTTATCGATACGGAATACGATACCTGGAACATGGATCCAGTGGCATTGGAAAAGGCATTTTTCTTATATCCGGATGTGAAAGTGGTTGTTACTGCGCATCTGTACGGTACGCCGGGGAAAGTCGATGAAATCAAGGCGGTTTGTGAAGAACATGGTGCAATCCTGATCGAAGATGCGGCAGAATCACTTGGCGCGACCTATAAGGGAAAGCAGACCGGGCAGTTCGGCGATTATAATGCAATCTCTTTCAATGGAAATAAGATCATTACCGGATCTTCCGGTGGTATGTTTCTTACAGATGATGAGGAAGCAGCGAAGAAGGTGCGGAAGTGGTCGACACAGTCCCGGGAGAATGCACCCTGGTATCAGCATGAAGAACTCGGTTACAATTATCGCATGAGCAATGTGATCGCGGGAGTGGTCAGAGGCCAGTTCCCTTATTTGGAAGAGCATATTGCGCAGAAGAAAGCAATCTATGAGAGATACAAAGAAGGACTTAAGGGACTTCCGGTACATATGAACCCGTATGATGCAGAAAAAAGCGAGCCGAATTTCTGGCTCAGCTGCATGATCATCGAGCCGGAAGCAATGTGCAAACAGATTCGTGGTGAACAGGAAGCACTCTATATTGGAGAGACAGGAAAAAGCTGTCCGACAGAAATATTGGAGGCTATCGCAAGCATCAATGCTGAGGGACGTCCAATCTGGAAGCCGATGCATATGCAACCAATTTACCGCATGCATCCTTTTGTGACAAGAGAAGGAGACGGTAGGGCGAAGACGAATGCATATATCAGTGGTGGAGCACTTGGAAGAGATGGCAAGCCGCTGGATGTGGGAATGGATATCTTTCAGCGAGGATTGTGTCTGCCGAGCGATAATAAGATGACAGTGGAGCAGCAGGATCGAATTATAGAAGTAATTAAAGAATGTTTTGCATAGGTAGGAGTTTACGATGCAACATAAACAGGAATTTTATGAAAAATATGTAAAACGACTGGTAGACATTGTGTGTTCATTGGTTGTTCTGGCAATATTCTGGTGGTTGTACATAATTCTGGCAATTCTAGTTCGTGTAAAACTAGGATCTCCGGTGCTGTTTAAACAACAAAGACCGGGCAAAAACGAGAAAATTTTCAGTATGTATAAATTCCGGACTATGACGGATGCAAGGGATGAGAATGGAGCATTGTTGTCGGATGAAGTTCGATTGACAAAGTTTGGAAATGCACTCCAGGCAACCTCGTTGGATGAATTGCCGGAGATTTTCAATATCCTGAAAGGTGATATGAGCCTTATCGGTCCGAGACCATTATTGGTACAGTATCTGCCAAGATATAATGAAGAACAACATCACAGGCATGATGTAAGACCGGGGCATACCGGATATGCGCAGGCGCATGGGAGAAATGCGGTGTCATGGGAAGAAAAGTTTGACATGGATGTGTGGTATGTGAATCATGCATCGATGAAAACGGATATTAAAGTTGTTTTGGACACAGTAAAAACTGTAGTGAAAAGAGAAGGAATTTCATCGGATACATCGGTAACGATGCAAGAATTTATGGGAAGTAAGTAAATGAAAAAATTGGCTATTATAGGTGCCAGCGGGCATGGAAAAGTGATCGCGGACATTGCTGTCAAAAATGGATATAAAGAAATTGTATTTTTGGATGATAATCCGAATGTACAAGAATGTGCAGGCTTCCGAGTTGTTGGAACATCAAAAGATTTGGATAAATATTCGGACTACGATGTTATTGTTGCAATAGGAAATGCTTCGATTCGTAAAAAGATACATAAAAAAGTCGGTGAAGATCGGCTTACGACTTTGATTCATCCTCAGTCCGTAATCAGCAGAAGGGTTACAATTGGAAAAGATACTGTAGTTATGGCGGTGGCGATAGTTAACTCTGATACAAAAATCGGTGAGGGATGCATTATAAATACTGGTGCATCGGTTGACCATGATTGTAGTATTGGAGATTTTGTGCATGTGTCGGTGGGTGCACACGTCGCAGGAACCGTAACCATCGGAAATGGAACATGGGTCGGTGCAGGAGCTACAGTGAGTAACAATATTGAGATATGTGAAGTGTGTATGATTGGCGCTGGTGCATTAGTAATAAAAAATATAAAGGAGAATGGAACCTATATAGGAGTTCCGGTGAAAAAAATGAAAAACGAACATATTTTCGGGGGGATAACCCTTAGATTATATAATGTATCAATCCCTAATGTAAAAATTGCATAAGGGAGAAAAGCTATGAAAGATTTGTACATTATTGGCTCAGGCGGTTTTGGTCGAGAAGTTGCATGGTGCGTTGAGAGAATCAATGATGTGACACCGACATGGAACCTTAAAGGTTTTATTGATGATAATGAAACAAAGTGGAAAACAAAAGAGGATGGGTATATTGTACTTGGTGATTGTGAGTATCTGAAACAGCAGGAAAATGCTTATGCAGTTTGCGCGGTTGGAAATGCTAAAGTACGCAAGCAAATAATTGAAAAATTATCAAATAGTGGCGTGCGATTTGCAACAATTGTAGATCCATCTGTCATCTTATCAAAGAGAGTTTCAATTGGCGAGGGAACTATTATATGTGCAGGTACAATTGCTACAGTAGATATTAGTATTGGAAAACATGTGATTATTAACTTGGACTGTACATTGGGACATGATGATATAATTGAAGATTATGTGACCATTTATCCAAGTGTGAATGTCTCTGGAAATGTGAGTGTTGGGGAGTGTTGTGAACTTGGTACAGGGATGCAGATTATTCAAGGAAAGAGCATAGGTGATTATTCAATAGTAGGTGCTGGAGCTGTTGTAGTAAAGAATATTCCATCAAAATGTACAGCAGTAGGTAGCCCCGCAAAACCTACCAAATTTATAGAGGGGACATAACTTCATATATGGATGCCAAAACGGTTACGGTTATCGGTGTGACAGGCACCATGGACACGAACAACGTAGGTGTTTCTGCATCATTTGGAGATGCTAAAGTGCTCTGTGTGGGCAGAGACATTGAGAAAGTAAAAAGACCATTTTGAGAATTGTAAAGTCGATAAAGGCTGACGCGATAGTTAGGAACCTTATACCAACTGATTTTTTGATGTTGGAAGACTGCGTGGGGCAGTCGGATCTTATTTTTGAGAGTTCTAAAGAGGGTGTAATTGTCAAGGGGAGATTGCGGCAAGAGTTGGATAGAGCATGAAGTCCACGGCTGTTTCAGGCACTAGAGATTTAGGCTTGTCCATTACATCCATTGCTGATCGCTATCCGGACGAATTGAAATCATGATTCTTCGGAGTCTATATATTTAAACCTCCATATACATTACCGTTCTGTGAGATTACACCCACGAAGTATAGTAATGTAGAACTGAAGGAAGAAATTAGAGAGTATCTTAGTAAAAAGCTTTTGAGAACGGCAGTTGAAGTTAAGGATTCATCTACTTTTCTTGGAAATCGTATTGGTTTTCAACTTATCAATGAGGCACTACGGTATGCGGAGAAGAATATTGACCAAGGACATCTTGGAGCATTTCTTACAGAAGTTGACTAAGCTTTTTATGGAGTTCCGAGCGCAAGAAATACTGAAACAAATCCGTTGGTTGGTGGAAAACTGAGAGTTTCTGATTGCCCACAGGTGACCGATGGAGCAGCGGTTATTGTTTTTTGTCTAAAAAGTTTATGAAAGAATGGGGGTAAGGACAAAATGATAATCAAAGGCTACGAGCACAGGGGTGCCCCGATGCTCTTTAAAAAGAAAATGGCTGATAATAAGATAGCTTATACATATTGCCGTGGACAAGGCAAACGGTTTTGGACGCATACAGAAGGGCGGAGCAGCCACGACGAATTATGTATATATTGTGGGAGCAGAGTGATGAAAGAGTTCTTTAAAGTAAATGTTAAAAAATATGTGCCAGATAAGGATTTTTATGTAGTACGTCCAGCATCACTTAATAATCCTAAAGACAATGCCATCATGTTTATTTCTGATGGATATATGGATCAAGCGGATGCTTTTCTAAAATGCAGAGAATGCCTGGTCTTCTGGCCTGCTGAAACAGAGGTACCTGATGAAATAAGAACAAGGCATGCGGTTTGTACGGTAGAGAATACAAGAAGAGGCTATTGCAGGTTCTTCATGGACAATTGTATTACATACTATCCTCCTGTTGAAGAAATTGAAATCATAAACGGTGCTACTATTGCGAAAGGCGCTAAAGTCGGTAAGAACAGTAAAATACTTCCGGGAGCGTATATCGGTGGAGCGGTTGAGATTGGTGATAACTGCTATATAGGGACAGGTGCTCGGCTTGTTGGTGAAGTACATATTGGCAATAATGTTGTAATTCGAGAGAATACGGTTATTGGAGCTGATGGCCTTTCGACTGATCGAGATGAAAATGGAAGAGCTCTTACAATGCCTCAATTTGGCGGGGTAATCATAGAGGATAACGTTCAGATTGGTGCTTTAACAGTTATAGGCAGAGGTGCTATTGACAATACAATTATAAAGAGAGGATCTAAAGTAGATAATAGTACATTTATCTCTCATAATGTAATTCTTGGTGAAGATACATTTGTGGTTGGAGAGACAATTATGTTTGGCAGTTCTTCGACAGGGAAACAAGCATTTATTTCAGGCAATAGCACAATCCGTGATGGCAGACATGTAGGAGAGAAGTCCATAGTTGGAATGGGGTCTGTAGTAATAAAAAATGTCGAAGATGGTTCTGTTGTAAAAGGAAATCCGGCAAAGTGATGGAGGTTTCTGTATGGAAGATGAGATGCCAAAAGTAAAGAGGTCATTTTATACAGTAGTTGTCAAACGGTTATTAGACATAGTATTAAGCGGGGGGGCTATTATCGTTTTAAGCCCTTTGCTTTTGATTGTAGTAATTCTTGAATTAATATATCACGGGCGCCCTGTACTATATGCTCAAGAACGTCCTGGCCTTCATGGAAAGATATTTAAGATATATAAATTCCGCTCAATGACCAACGAAGTTGATGAAAATGGAGAAGTGCTACCGAGCGAAAAAAGATTAACATCATTCGGAAGGATTATCAGGCGGTTTTCAATCGACGAGATCCCGGAGTTGTTTTGTATTTTTACAGGAAAGATGAGTATCATAGGTCCTAGACCATTGCTGGTTCGTTATTTACCGCTTTACTCACCTCGCCATAAGATGAGGCATGAAGTAAGGCCGGGATTTGCATGTGTACCGTTGAAACCGATAAAAACATGGTCATGGAATGATCAGTTTGAAAACGATATCTGGTATGTGGAACATAGTAGCTTTTTAGTAGATGTTAAAATGCTTTTTGCTGTAGCAAGAGAAGCAATTGTCGGTAGTGAATATAGAGTTGATGACACGAGACAGGAATTTCAAGGTGACAATCTCTTTGATGATGCAAAGAAAAAGAATGATGAAATGATATAGGAACTGTTTGACGGGAGAAAATTTATGAAAACACTTGTGATAGCACCGCATCCTGATGATGAAATAATTGGAGTAGGCGGAACAATAGCAAAAAGAACAATGGAAGGTCACGATGTATATGTGTGTGTTGTGACGAAGGCAGGAGACCCTTTGTTCAATGCAGAGATTGTTGAACAGGGAAGAGATGAATGCCGTAGGGCAGATGCTTTTCTTGGCGTTAAAGAAACAGTGTTTCTTGACTTTCCAGCGGTCATGCTGGAGACGGTTCCAAGACATGTGCTAAATGATGGATTGTTAAAGGTAATTCAAAGTATCAAACCAGATGAGGTATTTATTCCGCATAGAGGAGATATGCAGCTTGATCACAAGATGATCGTGGATGCTGCCATGGTAGCCTTGCGGCCTAAGTATGAGCATATAGTAAAAAGAGTATATGCATACGAAACACTGTCTGAAACCGGATGGGATATTCCGAATACGACAAATGAGTTTGTGCCTAATGTGTATGAGAATATTTCTGATACATTAGAGCAGAAGATTCAAGCTATGGGAATATTTAAGTCGCAACTTGGTGACTTTCCGAATGCTAGGTCATTAGAGGCTATTGAAGCCCTTGCTAAATTTAGAGGTGCAATGGTCTCATATAAGGCCGCTGAAGCATTTTCCCTTATCCGTGAAATAAAATATTAATGCGAAATATAACAAAAGATTGGAGTTATTCTTGATGAAAATTGCAGTTATAAATTTTTATGGAACTACACCTGATGTTCCGGGGGCAACGAAACATTACGATATGTCGCGATTCTTTTATCAGGAATGTGGTGCAGATGTTGAGTTTTGGATGGCTAGCGTTAATCATCATACAGATAAACATATTAACGGTATGAAATGGAATTGTTTATCAATGTTACGCAAGGATAAATCATCAGGGATAAAGCTAGTATATATAAAGACTATCAGAGAGCGCCATAGCAAGGTGTTAAGGGAGCTGAGTACATTATTGTTTTCTGTCATTAGTGCTTTTAAGATTCGCTTTTCTAAGGAAAAGTATGATGCGATTGTTTTAAGCATGCCACCTGTAACACATTTTTGTGTACTGGCGGCAAAAAAAAGAGGAACCGCAGTTATAGCGGATGTTGAAGATTTATGGCCTTTGTTCTTGACCATAAGCATACACGATAAAGTATTACTAGGGTATTATGAGTATCAAGCAAATGCCGTTTATCGTACCGCTGATGCCATTGAAGCTGTTTCAGAAGGAATGCTTACATATGTAAAAGAAATAATAGATTGTAAAGAAAAAATGACTTGGGTTGCACCGCTTGGCGTTAACCTTCATGAGTATGAAACTGAGCAGATATCAACAGAAACAATATTGTCTGGATATTCGTGGAAAAACAGTTTTAAGGTTATGTATATAGGTGCGCATGGAGTGGCTAATGATTTGGAAAGTGTTATTGAGACAATAATTCATATTAACAGAATTATTGATAACACTACAGACATTCCACCGATAGCTTTTATTTTTATAGGGGATGGTGGTGATAAAAAACGATTGGTCGAAAAATACGGGAATGAAAATGTCAAGAATGTTTTTTTTGAAGATCCTGTTGGAGCTTCTGAAGTTCCTTGTCTTTTACGTACAGCGGATATTTGTTTAACGAATTTAAAAAAAATAGATTGCTATAAGCTTGTGAGACCGAATAAAATATTTCAATATATGGCAGCAGCGAAACCGATAATATGTGGAATTTGGGGAGAGTCCCAACGAATAGTGGAAGAAGCAGGTGCTGGTATATATGTTGATTTTTCATGTCATGAGGAAGCGGCTAAAAGAATAATAGAGTTCATCAATAGGAGTGATTTGAAGGAAATCGGAGCATCAGGTAATAGATATATTAGAGAACACGGCGACCGAGATAAGATTTTTAAAGACTTTTATGCTCGCTTAGAAGAAATAGTTATTCAAGAAAAATAACTGGTGTTTTCTAAATAACTAAAAGTAATTGGATTCAGAGGCTTTTTACTAATTTGATATGAGGAGTAGCAAGTGTTATGAAAATACTGCATATTGCCGGTGCGGCTATCATGGATAAGTTCTATCAAACATTTTTTACGAAATTGTTTGATATGGGATACCCGTGTGACGTTTATTCGGCGTTTGATAATAACCGATTTTCGGTTGAAGAACAAAATGAGGTGGAGCTGCGATACAGAGAAAAACACATCGGGTTTTATGCCGCCCCTATAAAGACCCCATTAGATAGATTTATGTATAAAACAAAAATAAAGAAGTTTACAAAGGATTTGTTACATACAATTAATATAAACGATTATTATACTGTTCATGCCCATTCGTTATACTCAGATGGAGGTGTTGCTTACGAATTATTCAAGCAGTATCAAATTCCTTATTTTGTTGCCATAAGAACAACTGATACGAATTATTTTATGAAGTATTATCCTTGGCTGAACGGCTATGCACGTGAGATTATAGAAAATGCAAAGGCTGTGTTCTATATTTCTGGTGACATTAAAAAAAGCGTAATAGAAAACCTATATAATGGGAAAAGCGGAACTCTTGCTGATGAAGGATGTATCGTACCAAATGGGATTGATGATTTTTGGATAAATCATAAAGCAAAAGAACATAGACGCAGACAACCATATAATAAGTGTATCAAATTGATACATGTTAGCAGATTGCTGAAGGTAAAGCGAGTTGATTTATCTATTCTAGCAGTTGTTGAGATGAAAAAAAGAGGCTGGGATCCACACCTAGATATTGTGGGGGATGGTGAAGAGTATGATTATTTACTCGATTTTGTAAAAAAGCATGGTCTTGAATCAAATGTTTCTCTAAAAGGGAAAATAACTATTAAAGATGAATTATTAAAACTATATTATGATGAAGATGTCTTTCTGATGTTATCAGAGAATGAGACTTTCGGGATTAGTTATATTGAGGCAATCTCCCAAGGTGTGCCGATTATAGGAAGAAGCGGTACAGGAGTAAGCAGCTATTTTTCATCAGTTCCTGTTGGCGTTTTTATATCAAATGACGAACCTGTTCATATAGCTGATGCTATAGAAAACGTAATAAATAATTACGAGGATTATTCCCACAATTGTTTGTCACAAGTTGGCAATTTTGATTGGAAGTACATAATCATGCAGTACTGCAAATTATATGATGAAATAAAGGAGAAAAGTAAATGATTAATGTGATTGGACTTGGCTATATTGGACTTCCTACAGCTCTCATGATGAGCACACATGGGGTAGAGGTAATCGGAACTGACTATAATAAGGAACTGGTAGCAACTCTGAATGCTGGAAGAACGACATTCAAAGAAGAAGGATTAGATGATTTATTTAAAGATGCATTGAAGGCAGGCATTAAGTTTGTTACAGAATATCAGGTGACTGATACGTATATTATTTCAGTACCAACGCCTTATGATAAATTCAGTAAGAAAGTGGACGCTTGTTATGTAATTGCAGCTGTTAAGGATGCTCTTAGGGTTGCTCCGAAAGGCGCAACTATGGTTATTGAGTCTACAGTTTCTCCTGGTACTATCGAAAAATATGTTAGACCTGAGATTGAGGCTGCTGGATTTGTAATCGGTGAAGATATTAATCTGGTTCATGCTCCGGAACGTATTATTCCCGGTAATATGGTCTATGAACTACTTCATAACAATCGAACCATAGGTGCTGATGATAGAGCAATTGGTGAAAAGGTAAAGGAACTGTATGCTTCTTTCTGCCAAGGAGAGATAGTTGTAACAGACATAAAAACCGCAGAAATGACAAAAGTTGTTGAAAACACTTTTAGAGCGGTTAACATCGCTTTTGCTAACGAGTTAGCTAAAATCTGTCGTCATGATAATATGGATGTTTATGAAATTATTAAAATATGCAATATGCACCCTCGTGTGAATATTCTACAACCTGGACCGGGCGTAGGTGGACATTGCATTTCGGTAGATCCGTGGTTTTTAGTTGGAGATTACCCTAGTCTTGCAAAGGTTATAGATGAATCCATGAAAACTAATGATGGCATGCCAGATTTTGTACTGAACCGCATCTATGAGATTATGAGAGAAAAAGGTCTGACCGATATTTCTCGGGTTGGATTATATGGTTTGACCTACAAAGAAAATGTTGACGATATGCGAGAAAGTCCGACATTACAACTCTTGGAAAGCCAAGAACGGCATCTGGCTAATGGGTTAAAAGTATATGATCCATTCATAGCAAAAGATGTGGTGGCAAATCAATTTCATAGTCTGGACGATTTCTTGGATTCTGTAGATCTTGTAGTGATTATGGTTAAACATAAAGAAATTATTGAAAATATGAACAAACTAGAATCCAAGATTGTGCTTGACTGTCACAACATTTGTTCATTAGATGGAGTATATCACTTGTGATGGTAGAGTGATTTCAAATTATATGATTTTGTAAGGCATTTTGGGAATAATAAAAGACTGATGAAAGGATGCTTTTTATTTTGAAGGAAAGAATCATACCCATAGTGTTTTTTGCATACAACATATTCCTTTTGGCAGTGATATCTTTATTTGTTGGAGAGCCAAGTATTATTTTGATTGGCTTAATAGGTTTAATTACATTGCTGTTGTGTGCAAAAGGAATAGATGATAGGACATATAGGAAGTTATTTATAACAGTATTAATTGCATATTCTTTTATGATTTTTATGTATTTTGGCTTGATACAGAAAAATGGTATTCCATATCAAGGTGGAGATGATGAATTGTTTGAAGAGTATGGAAACTATATATACAATAGAGGAGTGCGATTTTTCAAAGATATTCCATATATTCAGGGGGGATGGTATGCAAAAGGCTATTATCTTATTATCGCATGGATAAAGCGTGTATCTTTATGGATTGGAGATTATTCGACTTTTTCTCCAAGAATTTTGAATATTTATCTTTGGCAGGCTATTTCTGTATTAATGTATAAGAGATTACCAGGTGAAATAGACGATAGGCTGAAAACTAGGGCGTTTGTCGTTTTGGCAACATTTCCCAATGCCCTAGTCATATCTTCCTTTGTATATAGAGATGTATGTGTGTGTTTTTTTGTTGTAATAGCGGTAATTTCATTCGAAACAATTATAGATGAAAACAAACGACTTGCAAGGGGAATAGCCAAGACGGTAGCAAGTATTATCTGCTGTGGAGTAAGCCTATATTTTTTGTATTACTTGAGGATGCAAATCTGCTTCGTAGTATTAGTTATTCTGATTTTGAAATTCTTTACAGGGCGTTCTGGATTGGCTAATATTTCACGAAAAAAAAAGATTTTCTTTACGATATTGGCTTTTTTGGTGATTGTCCCGGTACTTTATTATACAGGCGGAATCAAACTGCTGAATCTTATAACAGATACATATACATCGTACAGACTTGAAGGTACTGGTGGACTATCTTCTAAAATATTTTCGGTTAATCTGTTGCCGTTCGGTATAATTCTTAGATTTATTTATGGACTGGCTACACCATTCCCGGGCGGTTTGTTGGTGATGGATTTTTCAGGCGAATTTATATATAGTGTTTTATACACATTTGTATATTTAGGAACGGTCTTTCAATTATTTCTTGTACCTTATTTATTAAAGCATGTTATAAGAATAGATTATGCTGGTCTGGTGTTTTTAGCAATTTTCTTCTCGGTTATTATTACTACTTTTACATTTCGCCATTTTGTAATGGTTTATCCTTTTATGATGGAGCCGATTGTGGTTGAGTATAATAATGCAAGTACTGCTACAAAAAATCATTATAGATATATTACAGCCGGGATGCTCGTCATGTTGGCAGTATTATATCTTGTTGTGAGATGAGGAATTCAAAAATGCGAGTTTTAATGATTAAATTATCTTCGATTGAAGCGATAACATCCTCTATGTTTAGAACCTTGGCGATAGCACGGGGGCTTGTAGAAAGTGGGAATGAGGTTGATTTTTTATGTATTCCGATGGGGAATATACCTAAAAAAGCATCAGAACGAGATTTTATAAATGAGATAAATGTGATCAGGACAGGAAATGATAAAGCGTTCTCGGCGATAATCGATAATAATAGAAACGGTGGCGGAAGCCAATTTATAAAGCAAATCCTGAGAAAAATATGGCATTCATTTTCGGTTTATGATCATACATATGCAATAGCAAAAAAACTGAGTATAGATGTTTTGCCTGTCACCGAGTATGATTTAGTGATATCTTCATCTGATCCTAAATCGTCGCATGTTGCTGTGGAACAATTGAAGAAGCAGGGGCTTAAATATAAGAGATGGATACAGTATTGGGGAGATCCGCTTGCACTTGATATAACATTGCATACTATATATCCGAGATTTATCTTAAAAAGAATAGAACGAAAGCTGATTAAGGACTGTGATAAGGTAATATATGTTTCGCCAATAACTCTCAAAGAACAAAAGAAGCTGTTTGGAAGTTATGCTGAAAAGATGACTTTTCTTCCGATAGCTTATATGGAAGCGGAAATATATGAAGAGACAACTAATTCTAAATTTGTTATTGGGTATTACGGGAATTATTCTAGTTCAGTAAGGAATCTTCTTCCATTCTATCAGGCATGCGTAGAAATGTCTGATAGGGTAGAAGCGGCGATATATGGCGATAGCAATATCACATTGGAAGAAACGGATAATGTAAAGATATATCCTCGTGGAATTGTCGATGAACATAAAAAGATTGCTGATTTGGAAGTGTGTGTATTGAATTCCAGTGGGACGCAGATACCGGGGAAGTTGTATCATTTGGCTGGAACAAATAAAAAAGTGCTGATCATTCTTGATGGAGAGCATTCTGATGAAATAAAGGAGTACTTGTCAAGTTTTAAACGATTCTATATGTGTGAAAATGACAAGGACGGCATCATGACCGAAATAGAAAAAATCATGGATGATGAGACACAGTTCTCGCCATTGGAGGAGCTGAAATATTCAGAAATCTCAAAGAGGTTTATTGAATGAGTATTGGTGTAATTACATAAGTTAGGAGTCTGTTATAGTGTTACAAAACAGAGCAAAAAGAACATTTAACGAAATAAAACATCTTATTAAGGATGGGTTTTTCCATATCCTTGGCGCTGGAACGATTAATAAGGTCATTTCTCTCTGTAGTAGCTTATTTATTGTAAGAGTTATGACAAAAGCTGATTATGGGATGTATGGTTATGTTATCAATATTGTGAGTATCGTTCTGTTGGCAAATGGTTTGGGAACTATTACCGGCATGCTCCAGTTTGGCTGTATGGCGGGTAAAGATACAAAAAAACGCAATTCAATTTTTAATTATGGAATGCGTATAGGATTAATAACTAATCTGATAATCGCGTTTCTCATTATAGGATATGCTATTATCATGCCCGAGAAAATTGAAGGTTCAAGGGAATATCTGATTTTTGCAGCAGGTATACCAATATTTCGTTATTTGGTTGATTGTATACCAACATACTTAAAAGTTGCCAATAGAAATAAGACATATGGAAGACTGACGAGTTTCAATTCTATTGTTATTCTCATTAGTATGCTTTCATTAGCTTATTTTTTCAGGGTATATGGGGTGCTAAGCGCACGATATATTACAAATGCTATAACGATAATAATCGGCATTTTCATTCTTAAGGAATTTAAAATCACACGGACTGTCGATAAATCAATTTTTCCAGTTACTGAGCGAAAAGAATTTTTGAAATTCAGTCTGATAACATGCGTGGACAATACCTTTTCGCAGCTCCTTTATAATATCGATGTATTTGTTATAGGTATTGTTATTGGAGATACGATCAGCATTGCTTCGTATAAGGCAGCTACTACAATTCCGTTTGCGCTTTCGTTTATTTCATCAACAATCATCATTTATGTTTATCCGATGTTTGTAGAGAATAAGGATGATAAGAAATGGCTTAAAAGTCACTATAAGAAGTTGGTAATGATTCTTGGTGCTATTAATGGTGTTATAGCCATTTTTGCTTTTTGTTTTGCGCCATTCATTATACGAATAGTTTTTGGTGAAGCATACTTGGATTCTGTCACATGCTTCAGAATTCTAATTGCTGGGTATTGGATTGCATCAACATTCCGTATTCCGGGAGGAAATGTTCTCTCGATGACGCTCCACGCAAAGGAAAATATGATCATTGCAATTGCATCAGGTTTATTCAATATATTCTTGGATGTAATACTGATAAAGAATATGGGGTCAATAGGAGCCGCTATAGCTACAACATCAATATATATACTTACTGCGGTCGCATCAAATTACGTGCTATATAGAGATATTAAGAAAGGGGAAAAGGCATGAATGTAGCCATTGTAAATTCACATTTTAAGCTTGGAGGGATTCGACAATCACTCATTAATCTCTTATATGCGCTTAAGGATCGGGACATTATAATAGATCTTTTTTTCTTGGAAGGTGACATTGATGATATCAGAAGGCAGACTTCAGATATGGGAATTCGTAAGATATCTGTCATAGAGCAAATGAATGTCTATTATAATCGAATTCAGGCGCAAAAGGATTTTCGATCAAAGGTTCGTAAGGTAGGATATGGTCTGTCGAGTCGGATTTATGGCAGGCTGAAAACTATCAAGCGGATAATAGAATCAGTTGACATCCCATCAGAGAAATATGATGTGGTAATCTCGTATTCAAATGGCATATGGACTCATGGTGAGAAAGGATTTGTTGGAGGCTGTGATTTTTTTGCCTTACGACTGAATGCGAAATGTAGATTAGCATGGATTCACAGTAATCCTAAAAATCTTGGAATTACAGAAGAGATAGGAGCCGAACTATATTCACAATTTGACAAGATAGTAAATGTCAGTTATGGATGTAAGGATATATTCGATGGTATTTGTCCGGCGTTGATTAATAAATCTGTTGTCATATATAATTTGTGCGGTTCTGATCGAATTCGCGAAAAAATGATGGAATCACAGCCGTATGAGGTGGGTTTTCATATAGTCACTGTAGCCAGACTGGATAACAAATCAAAAAGACTTGATAACCTCGCAAAATGCTGTCATATGCTCAAGGAGGCAGGAAGATCTTTCAAGTGGCATGTAGTTGGCGATGGAAATGATCTTCCTCTTCTTAAATCGCTTATTCAGGAATATGATATCGCGGATGTTTTAGTAATTGAGGGGAGAAAAAACAACCCGTACCCTTACATGAAAAATGCTTCGGTCTATGTTTGCACATCGGCATATGAGGCATTTTCCCTTGTAATTAGAGAATCTTTTATTTGCGGAACGCCTATAATTACAACTCCGATTCCGCCTGCGAGGGAAATAATAGAAGTTGGCAAGACTGGAACGATTTGCAAAGGTTTTGAACCAAAGGATATTTTTGATGAAGTTGTCAATGTAATGAGTAATCCATCAATGCTACAGGAAATGAGTACGTATATAGCTGAACATAGGTCGGAGTATGAAGATAGCGTTGAACCTTTTATGAATTTGTTGGAGGACAGTCTGAATGATAAATTATCCTAGAGTTTTATATAACAAATGGGGGGATAATCCATTAGTCAGATTTGTCGATGGTATTATATCTTTTCATTGGAGAAATAAGATTTTTAAAAGTTCTCAGGTTGAGCCGGTAATATATGTTGACCATTCAATTGAACTGGGTCAGTCTACCCATCCGGATCTGATTTTTGATGAAAAAAATAACCGCTATTTGATGACGGTTTCAAACTATCCATATGGGATAGAACGACTTGAGGATTCGTATGTTTTGGTTTCGGATGATGGGATTCGCTTTCGGAATACAAAGAAAGGAGCTATCGAGAGATATGGGGGATCCGGACGAAGTCATTTTTCGGATGGAGATATGGTATATGATGGAGAACAATATTCATTGTTTTATAGGTATTGTGAACGAGATCAAGTTGATGCAAAGGATATTATTTCAATTAGTACTTCTGTAGATGGGCTAAGTTGGAGTGAGGGAAAAGAGATAATAGTAGCTCCAAAGGATCAGCTGGTAAGTCCTGCTTTCATATATGATAATGGACAGTACAAAATGTATTATGTTGCATTGACTGAGAACGGAAGCGTTCTGTATCGGTGCAATAGTGTATCGAAGGAATTTCAGAACTACCAATCTGAAAGTGAAATGTTGACCGTAGAAAATGTTCCAGAAGGAATGATGCTATGGCACATTAATATTTCCACAGATGGAGATTTGTTACATGGACTGTTTACATTTTCGACCGGATTCGGAGGTGCTAATGCAAGGCTGTATTATGCGACCGGTTTAAAGGACAGCAATGTATGGGCTGTAAAAAGGGAAATTGAGCCTAAGGTGGACATGAAATACATTAAGAAGGTGTATCGTTCTTCGTTGGTTAAGGTTATGGATTGCTGGTATCTATATTTGGCGTTTTGCTTAAAGAATGATTGTTGGTATATTGGTCGGCGCGAGTTTAATGAAATGAAATCGTTGAGTGAATAAAAATGAGCCAAGATGCACTTTTAGGAGGATTATATTTATGATGATAATCAAGAAATTGAGAGAGAGGCAGGAACGGTTGTATTGGCACGGGGGGGGGGCTGTACCTATCTTAGACAGCTTTTTGAGAAGAAGATATTTAAAAAAGGCAATAACATCTCAAGGTTCCTATATTGGTGATCCATCATCATTTGCGTCAAAACCAATTTTTCCCCACGGGATATGTGGAATTTTTGTTTCTGGTTCTGCGCGAATAGGAGAGGAATGTATAATTTTTCATCAGGTAACGATAGGCTCTAATTTCCTTCCGGGATCTTCAAAAAACGGAGCACCGATTATAGGAAATAATGTTTATATTGGAGCCGGAGCAAAAATAATTGGAGCGGTTCATATTGGAAACAATTGTCGGATAGGTGCAAATGCGGTAGTAGTTAAAGATATTCCTGACAATTGTACGGTTGTGTGTGGTGAAACACGTGTGATTCTTTCTGAAAGAGTTGAAAATCACTATTATTCAAAGAATGCAGAAGGAAAATGGCTTGAGATTCATGGGGATTATTCAATTGAGGCAGATGTTGATATGCAAGAAAAAAATTGGGAAGATTGCAAGTGGGTTGTACATTGAGCGAACTCTGCAAAAGGGAGGAAGGGCGTATGTCCTGGTTATTATTCAGTAAAAATGAAAATGATTATCAAGCTGATGTAGGTGTAAAACAACATATTGTTTCAAATAGTCAGTTCGTAATACGATACGATGAGCAAGAGCGTTTTTCAGGGGATTCGGGAATTTATCAATCTGGAGATATTATCAAGTTCATCAATGGAGTTATTCTTAATCTTCAAGAGCTTTTGACAGAGCATGAGACATTGATCCAATTTTTAAATTCAGAGCGATTTTTCCCTGATGCTTTTCGAGGACCGTTCACGGGATTTATGTGTGACAGCAGTTCTGCAACCGTATTTCCCAACCAAACGGGAGATACAGCCGTGTTTTATTATTGTGATGGAGGGAAGTTTGTTTCATCTAATGATTTTAATGAAATCTATAGATATCTGAAGAAGTGCAAAATAAAGCTATCCTATAATGAGCAGGCAGCAAGACATTTGCTTTCGTTTGGTTGGATTATTGATGGGCACACATTGGCTAATGAAATAAAGAGAGTGAAACCTGGGCGTTTAGTTAAGTTTTTTAATGGTTCGGTAGAAGAGTCGGCTTATCATCTTTTTGATAATACACCCGTTGAAATGACATTGGATGAAGCAATAGAGAAAGTAGACACCGGTTTCCGGAAGGCTGTAGATCGATGTTTCAGAAAAGATTTGGAATATGGTTATGATCATCATCTGGCTGATATGAGTGGTGGGTATGATTCTAGGATGGTAAGTTGGGTGGCCAGAGATCTCGGATATGACAATATCACAAATATCACATACGCAAAAACAGGATCAAAAGAGGTGGAATATGCGATGCAAGTGTCATTTGCATTAGAAAATGAGATCCTGTATCGACCATTGGATGATCTGTTGTTTATCTATGACATAGATGAGATGATAAGGGAAAATTGGGGATCGGCCTTCTATAGTGGTATGACAGGGGGCAGACGCCTTCTTAATAGTCTCAATTTTTCGAGATACGGTCTGGAACATACAGGGCAAATTGGGGATGTTGTGATTGGATCATTCATAAAAAACATTGAGGATCAATCGGTTCATCCGGAACTTATCTGTTCATCAGATGTTATAGAACCTATGGGCATTATAGACGATTACAAAAATCATGAAATATTTGCCATGTATAATCGTGGTTTTTATGGGGTGCTATCAACTCATTTTATTCGTGCTCAGAGAACTTTTGCTGTTTCGCCATTTATTGATGTGGACTTTCTCGATACATGTTTATCAATCCCGTTGAAGTATCGAGTTGGGCATTTGCTTTACAGATCATGGATGGTGACGAAATACCCGAAGTCTTTAGAAATCCCGTCTACAAGATCAGAGCAGAAAAATGATCACAAGATAAGACACTTGATTGGAAAAATAGCCGGAAAATATAAAAAACAGCTTGTCAAAATTTATAAACAGCGACAGGGAGCAACCGCATCAAAGGGCGCTATGAATCCATATGATTACTGGTATGAAACGAATTCAAGGTTTAAGAGCTTTATTAATGATTATTATAGTACGAATATTGGAATAATGAATAGCGTTCCAGAAACTCAGAAGCTTGTGTTAAGGGTATTTAAGGATGGTAATTGCAGAGATAAAATTATTGCGCTGACAGTAATTGCCGGATATAAAGAGTATTTTGCGGGAGAATTTTATGAATTGTGATGTTGATAACACCAAAGAGAATGTACTATTGGATATTATGCGGGTAATAATGGCCTGCCTGATTCCATTTTTACATATTCCGAAGGATGATTCTTTCATCAATATAAGATTAATTGAAGTATATGTGAGCAGGCTTGGTGTACCCTTTTTCTTTGCGGTATCTGGATATTTTCTTTATACATCTGTTGAAAAAAATGGAAACTTTTTTATGGTATCTTACGGCTGCTTTAGTTGGTAGTTTTCTTTTTTGCCTGACCCAAAAACTCGGATGGAAGAAGCAATTGATCATAGCCGCGTCGGTGTATTTGGTAGGTACTTTGTTTAGTGAAAGCTATGACTGGTTGTTTCGATCTTCAGTTAAAGACATATACAGAATGCAATTTTTGACGACGAGGAACGGCGTTTTCTTTGCATTCCCCTTAATGGCTGTGGGGGGGGATTGCATGAATATAACCTTAAAGGGAAAAAATTGTTGATATTTTCTATAGTTGTTACAGCTGTATATATCGGTGAGATGTGGTTTGTGAACATTATGAATGCTGACCCAACTTTAGATTATAGCATGGTAATTACGCTTCCACTTGTTGTAATTTCAATTGTAATGGCATGTGTAGGATATGGAAATATCTTGAATCAAAATAAAGCTATCGGGATTAAACTGAGGACAATTAGTAGCGCTATTTATTTGATGCAGTTTGGTGTCATATATGTTTCGGAAAGAATATAGATTTAGTGGCCTAAAAAATGGGCTTTCCCAAAGTGTATATAGGTAATTGAATTAAAAATATAAGTAGGAGGACTCAAATATATGAAAAAGGTAATGTGTGTATTTGGAACCAGACCGGAGGCAATAAAGATTTGCCCATTGGTATTGGAAATGAAAAAAAGGGAAGGACTTGAGGTCGTTGTCTGTGTGACTGCGCAGCATCGTCAGATGCTGGATCAGGTTCTAAATACTTTCGAATTAGTGCCTGATTATGATCTAAACATTATGAAAGATCGCCAAACGCTATTTGATATTACGACGAATATTTTGAATAATATCAAAACAGTTTTGGAAGAGGTGAAGCCGGATGTGGTGCTGGTACATGGCGATACATCGACAACCTTTGTGACAGCTCTTGCTTGCTTTTATCTGCAGATTCCGGTCGGTCATGTGGAAGCGGGGCTTCGCACATATAATATCTATTCTCCGTACCCGGAAGAGTTTAATCGTGAGGCTGTAGGGATTATCAGTCAGTATAATTTTGCTCCGACGCCGTTATCCCGGTCGAATTTATTGAGGGAGGGCAAGAAGGCCGCCTGTATTTATGTTACCGGCAACACGGTTATTGATGCTATGCAGCATACTGTGAAAGATGATTACACTCATCCGGAACTCGACTGGGTTGGAGAAGATAAGTTGATATTTATTACGGCACATAGACGTGAGAATCTTGGCGAGCCAATGCGTCATATGTTCCGGGCTATCAGAAGAGTGTTAGATGAACATCCTGACTGCAAGGCCATATATCCAATCCATATGAATCCTGTGGTACGTGAGGCAGCGGAGCAGGAACTTGGCGGATGCGACAGAATACATATCATTGAACCGATTGAGGTCTTTGATTGCCATAATTTCGAGGCAAGATCTTTCCTGTGTCTTACTGATTCCGGCGGAATCCAGGAAGAGTGTCCTTCCTATGGTGTTCCAGTCCTCGTAATGAGAGATACTACCGAACGACCGGAAGGCGTGGATGCAGGAACGCTAAAGCTTGTGGGCACTGACGAAGAGACCATTTATAAGACCTTCAAACTGCTTCTGGAAGATAAGGTAGAGTATGAAAAGATGAGCAAAGCCTGTAATCCTTATGGAGACGGCCATGCTTGTGAAAGAATTGCCGATATTCTTGAAGGGAAGGAGTATCAGCCTTGGATGCCCGCATAGGGTGTCTGGATTCTAGCGGAAATTGGGGTGAAATGAAAACAGGAGTTAATAAATGCCCAGACCAAAGAAGAAACCGGCGTATGATGCAGAGAGGATCATGAAGGAATTGATGGCAGCGGTGGTAGAGTCCCATGAGGAAAATACGTGCAAAATAATTTGGCGGATTGCATACTCTAATATTCAACTTCATAAAATAAGAAGCAGGAAATGCTGTAAGCACTCAATTGCGAGTACTATCACAAAGCAAAACCCTGCATTCCTGCAGGGTGTAAGCTGATTTCGATATATTTTTGTACATTGAAAAATTAAGATTTCTTAAATCGACTTGGACAGGTTTTCTGAACAGAAGGTGTCCAAGGAAGAAGATCATTGATAAAGTCCAGAGGTATCATCCATGTGCTTTGGTATCTCGGTGAGCAGTAACTCAAAGTATTGATAAACATTCAGCTGGTTGGCTTTGGCGGTCTCAACAAGACTGTAGAGCATTGCGCTGGCACGTGCACCGTTTGATGATTCGATTAAGATAAAGTTTTTTCGCCCAATCGTGAATGGTCGGATTGCCTGTTCAGCATAATTGTTGTCCATAGGAATATCGCCGTCGTTTAGGAAGGTTCGAAGATAAGGTTCTTGATGGATGCTGTAAGCCAATGCTTTGCCAATCGTGCTATTGTGTGCAACCTGAGTGTATTTATGTTTTATCCATGCAAAATAAGCGTCAATTTTTTTTGCCAGAACAAGCTGCCGTTGTTTGAGTCGGTCACAAGATGGAAGATCATCAAATCCGTTATCGATATGCATGATCTCTGTAATCATGGAGTATGCTTCTTGAGCTATCGTTCCATCTGCAGAAGATTTCAGGGATTTAATGAATTCTGCAAATGGTCGTCTGGCATGAATCCAACAGCCGCCGATAGTCAGATCTTCCCGTTCTTTACCTAGCTTATGGTAAACCTGATAGCCGTCAGTGATCACAGCGCCGGAGAAACTTTTTAGAAACTCCCTTGGGTGATCTGCTTTACGTGATGGCTGCCAGTCAAAGAGGACAATCGGATGCGATTCATCTGTAGGACGATTACGGTATACCCACATGTAGGTTTTCTTACAGTTTTTCACTTTGTTATTATCGATCCGCATTACTTTGACGGGAGTCTCATCGACATGAATAACATGGTTGTCGTAAATGAGCTGATGCAGCCGATCATAAACCAAGGAGAGATAATTATCAGCGCTTTTAATAACCCAGTTAGCCATCGTATTGGTTGCAAGATTGATACCGTTATCTCGATAGGCTCTGGCCTGACGTTCTAAAGGTAAGGCGTTGTTATATTTGCCATTGATAATGGAGGCAACCAGAGATGGCGTTGCGATGCTGTTGCGGAACAGATCAGTCGATCTTGGTGCTTTAACAATCGTTCCGTCATTGTCTTTTGCTGCATAAACGTGTACATGATGCTCATCGATGATGAAGGTCTCTGGAATGATATGAAGCCGCCGGTAGATTTCATCCGGCAGTTCATTATAACCATGTGGAAACAACGTTGCCAGTTCTTCATCTGGAAGTCTAGGCGTTGTTATTTTTCCGATGATCGTGTGGAGCATTGGAAAACATTTGGTGAATACGGCGTTTGCGAGTACAATAATTACATATGCAGGAAGTATCATCGGTGGCGGTATCACATTGGCAGGAGTGTATATTACAATTGCTGCCAATAACAGACAAAGAAGAGAGGATTTGTCCCTTCAATATATGCCTGTTTTAACAGAGCGTATTGTTCCATGTGTAGAGAGAACGACTTTGTGTAGTGAAATCACATATTTGTTTGGACATCCGTTCTTTGATGATAGTGATATGGTATTTGGCGGTCAACAGATCGAATTGGAGAACGTTGGTCGAGGCGAGATTGTTAACTGCAATATTGCTATGAGTGAGGTTCGCTTGTTTACGGCATCGGAAGACGAATTGTATTCGATAAAAAACGACGCTTATATACTGGGAGATGGCTTTTTTCAATTTATTCCGATAAATGGGAAAATTGTATTATATGTGGCCTATCCACAGGCAAAGGAATGGGTATACGAAAGAGAAGCGAGTCTTTCCATTGAGACTACAATTGAAATTGTGATAAAAGGAATTATTGGAGAACGCGAGTATCGGTATCGATTGCATTATTTCCTGGACCTGAATTATGAAGAAGATGAGGTATGTAGAAGTGAAATCCGGACGGTTACGTTAAATCTGGTGAAAGATTGATAGTACTGGCCGAGATGATGGGGGATACATATGAAAACGAAGTATAGGATAAAAGAGGCAATGCAATTTTTGACTTTTGCTTTTTATCCCCAAACAACATTGATTGCCTGTGCGGTTATTTCGGTGATCGTTATTGTTATACTTGGAATTGTGATGGCATTCATACCGCAAGATTCCGGTAGTTATAATATGGTGTATGCTTTGACTACAGGTGCGATTGCTTCCTTTTTTGTCACATTGGTTGTGGAAATGTCTAATAATTACAGGCATAATAAGTTGGCGTGGTATGAGTTGCAGGACTATTATTCGGCAGTTATGGAATATGAGAGTTATAAGCAGATCATGATGCAACAAACTCCGCATCAGAGGGCGGAGAGGAAAGCATACGATGAATTTGTAGCAGCAGGTGGTGTAGAGGATAAAAAGGCACCGAAGGATGTCATTCAGATAACATGGAAACAATTACCGGATTTGATTTCGATTCTGAGAAGGACATACAATGATAAAAAAGAATTCCTGAGTGATGCAGAAATCGAGGAATTGAAAATTATTTTTTCATATTATGAACAGATTCAATTTGCTGTGCGGGAACGGATACTTATGTCTCCGATGACATATGATGCACTTAATCATCCGGATGAAGAATATTTGAAGTCGATCTATCCATCGGATGTTATAAAAAATATGCCTGATTGGATAAGACATCACCTATCCAGTGAAGAAAGTCAAAAGGCATGTGATCGATATGCAGATACAATTCTTGCGGATTCGTTTTTACTTTCAGAATTTATGAAAAATTACGATATATCACAGAATGGGATTGATAGATATCAGGATGAGATAGATTGCATAGAAGAAACAGAAGTGGATGAGCCGGAGGATATTGATTATGATGAAGTTGATTTTTTGGAACCGGATGACGAGGAAACATTTCGAGCACAGAATGAAGAATTTGACAGACAGATGGAATTGGAGCAAAGACCGTTTGTGAGCTGGCAGTTAAGCCAGTGTTGTCTGGATATAGCGGAGAGTCTGGATGTTCTTGAGAAGAGCATAAGGAAGAAACCGTATTATGGAATGCTGATGAAACATTATAATAATTGTGCAAGAGCGCCGTTGGATGATACGATATCAATATTATCGTATGAGCGTGAAAAGCAGCGATTAGATAAGAAACTTGAGAAGCAAAAAAAAGAGGGTATTTAGAAATGGATAGGATGAAAACAATTTTAGTTACAGGTGCAGCTGGATTTATTGGCTCTAATCTGTGCTTGAAACTATTTGAAAAAAGTGAAAATGTACATATCATAGGTATTGATAGTATGAATGCATATTATGATGTCAATATCAAGAAATGGAGACTATCGGAAATAGAGCGAGTAGCCGAGTCTGTTCGCCCAAATGGATCCAGGTGGGATTTAGTTGAAGGTAACATAGCTGATAAAGAGTGTATTAACAGGCTTTTTGACACATACAAGCCGGATTTGGTTGTTAATCTTGCAGCACAGGCGGGAGTACGTTATTCCATTACCAATCCGGACGCGTATATTGAGAGCAACCTGATTGGATTTTACAATATTTTGGAAGCATGCCGTCATTCTTATGATAATGGGCAAGCCGGAGTGCAGCATCTGGTTTATGCAAGTTCCTCCAGTGTGTATGGATCAAATAAGAAGGTTCCGTATTCGACGGATGATAAGGTGGATAATCCGGTTTCCTTATATGCTGCAACGAAGAAGTCGAATGAATTGATGGCGCATGCGTATAGCAAGCTTTATAATATTCCGTCTACCGGACTTCGTTTCTTCACGGTGTATGGTCCGGCGGGAAGACCGGATATGGCATATTTCGGTTTTACCAATAAGCTGCGAAACGATGAAAAGATTCAGATTTTCAATTACGGAAACTGCAAGCGTGATTTTACATATATCGATGATATTGTAGAAGGAGTCATGCGTGTGATGCAGGCACCACCGGAAAAGAAGATTGGAGAAGATGGATTGCCGATTCCGCCATATGCGGTGTACAATATTGGAAATAACCATCCGGAGAATCTTTTGGAGTTTGTTGATATTCTGCAACAGGAGTTAATTCGTGCGGGAGTTCTTCCGGAAGATTATGATTTTGACAGTCATAAGGAACTGGTACTGATGCAGCCGGGTGATGTGCCGGTTACTTACGCGGATACATCGGCGTTGGAGCGTGATTTTGGATTTAAGCCGAGTACGGATTTGCGGACCGGGTTACGAAAGTTTGCGGAGTGGTATAAGGAGTTTTATAGTTAGAAAGTATTCTTTACAAAGATAATAGTATACGAATGGATGAAATAGTAGTATATTTGTATAAATGGATAAAACAGTGATTAAAATGATAATATCATGTAGGAAATATGTGATAGGAGGAACCTGTGGAATTTAATATTAACAATGTATGTAAAGTGAACAAGGCTGACATTACTGCGAATGGAATTACCGTTATCGCCGGTTATAATGATACCGGAAAGTCTACTATTTTGAAATCAATCGATGTTTTTTTGAAAACTTTTGGAAAAAAGAAAGAAAATATTGAAGCAGAAAGATGGAATAGTATTTTTCAGCTGTTGATGCAGAAACAAGAACTTTTTAATCAAATAAACCCTAAGGTTGGGCTGGAACGATCGGTTTATGACCTCTTTGAAGAATTAAATAATTCAAATATGTGTATTGATGGAATTGAATATTTGTATTTTAAAGATGTTTATTTGAAAGTTATTCGGGAGTATCTTCAGTATGTGGGAAGCTCTGTAGATAAAAAGAAACTATGCTCCGACTCGTTTATAAAGGAACTTTATGATGGAATAGATGAGATTAAGAGTCGACCTCTACAGAGTTATTGGAACTATCGTACTATGATGGATCTGCGAAGTGAGTTTAGTGGAGCATTGGTTAATTTAATAAACCATAAAGCATCAATGATTTCAAGTGGAAATCATCGGGAACGAAAAATTGTATTTGAGGGAAATAGATTGCATGTAGAAGGAGATGGAGTTTTATTAGGTAATATTCTTTATATGGAAACTCGAAATTTGCTGGATGATTTAGGAACCAGATCCAGGCAGTCGTTTAATAGTTTGAGAAGATATCTATATAAGGAGCCGAAGATTGAAGCCCTCGAGCAATATGATACGCTTGAACAGAATAAGAAAACATTAAACGAAATATTTAAGGTGGTTTTGCATGGAAAACTGATGAAGGATGACGATGTTATAAAATATCATGATGATCAGATAGACGAAATGATTAATTTACGAAATGTCGCATCAGGTATGAAATCTTTATTGATTATACAAAGATTGGTAGAGAATGGATCATTGACTTCAGGATCCTGGCTTATGATTGATGAACCGGAAACGAATTTGCATCCGGAATGGCATATTAAGATGGCTGAGATTTTAGTTTTGATGAAAAAGGAAATGAATATTAATGTTATCGTATCATCACACAGTGCATATTTTATTCGTGCATTGGAAGTGAAACTGGCATCAAATCAAATGTTGGAAAGTGGAAATTTTTATCTTATGGAGAAAAATGGAAATATGTTTGATGCTGTGGATGTGAGCAAAAATACAGAAAGAATTTACGAACAATTATATAAGCCATTGGAAGAATTGTAATAATATAAAGGGGAACAGAACAAATGACAAAAGTAAATTTGCCTGATGAGAAGGTGACGTTAGAAAAATGTTCTGAAAATGATAACGGGGAAGCTGTTACGCATTTGCAAAATATGGTATTTTGTTTAGAAAAGTTTCAGGAATCAAAGTGATTCCTGAAATCTTAAAAATTAATCACGTTGAAATAAATCACGGGTATACACTTTATCATGTACATCATCCAAATTTGAGTCATAGCGGTTTGCAATAATGCTATGACTCATTTTTTTGAACTGATCCAGATTATTTACAACTTTACTTCCGAAAAAGGTGACACCATCTTCGAGAGTTGGTTCGTAAATGATAACAGTTGCGCCCTTCGCCTTGATACGCTTCATGACACCTTGAATACTGCTCTGGCGGAAGTTGTCGGAATTGCTTTTCATGGTAAGTCGGTAGACACCTATAATAATTTCTTTCTCTTTGGAAACATCCCATTGACTGTTGGCTTCGTAGGCACCTGCCAATTGAAGAACACGGTCTGCAATAAAATCTTTTCTTGTTCGGTTACTTTCTACAATAGCGGACATCATATTTTGTGGCACATCATTATAGTTGGCAAGAAGCTGTTTGGTATCTTTCGGGAGGCAGTAACCGCCATAACCGAAGGATGGGTTGTTGTAATGGGTTCCGATTCGCGGATCAAGACACACACCATCGATAATATCTCTTGTATTTAATCCTTTCATTTCTGCATAAGTATCCAATTCATTAAAATACGATACGCGAAGTGCCAGATAGGTATTGGCAAATAATTTTACAGCCTCTGCTTCGGTGAATCCCATAAACAGTGTATCGATGTTTTCCTTGATTGCTCCATCCTGCAGTAATGCTGCAAAGGTGTGGGAAGCTTCGACCAGATGTGAATCTTCCGGATCAGTAGATACAATGATACGGCTGGGATAGAGATTGTCGTACAGTGCCTTGGATTCACGCAGAAATTCAGGGCTGAAGATGATATTGGAACTGTGATATTTTTCTCGAACAGATGCGGTGTATCCGACAGGAATGGTGGATTTAATTACAATGATTGCATCCGGATTAACTTTCAGAACAAGTTCAATTGCTGCTTCTACTGCGGAGGTATCGAAATAATTCTTCTGGCTGTCATAGTTGGTAGGAGTTGCTACAACGACATAATCAGCATTTTTGTATGCGGCTTCACCGTCCAATGTAGCAGTTAGATCCAGTTCTTTAGTAGTTAGATATTTTTCGATGTATTCATCCTGGATGGGAGACTGATGCTTGTTAATCATATCAACTTTTTCCGGGATAATATCTACAGCTGTGACGTGATTGTTTTGTGCCAATAGAGTAGCGATTGACAGACCAACATATCCGGTTCCGGCCACAGCAATGTTCATAGGTGATGGTACATTCCTTTTTTTCTCATGTATTCCATTTGTAAATACGTCAGTGAGTTCGAAACCGAGGACTTCTCCTAACTGTTCCAGTTGAGGAATGGAAGGAAGAAAGTCTTCTTTTTCCATACGAGAGATTAGGGAACGGTTGATTCCGGTTGCATCAGCAAGAGATTGCTGTGTCATGGAGAGTTTCTTACGGTTCGTGATTATGAGGTTCGCCAGGATGGCGGTGGAGAGTTTTTTCATGGTGATTTCCTTTCTATGGCTATAATAATGAAAAAGTTATTTATAATAACAAAATAGCGCTAATAACTGTTTGTATAGTATCATAAAATAAACAAAAATGCAATGGAGTGTGAATTTAAACGACAAAAATGTAAGCTGGAAAAGAAAAAGTGAATTTCTTTATTCATGTGATACTTGAAATTAAGTTCTACAATTTTTAAATGTTGAGAGAGAATATAATAAATATTGCAAGAATGTACGTTTGTTAGTATAATTAAAGAAAAATATGGAAGGATTTGTGTTGGGGAGAGGGGAGTCTTATGAGTAAGCTGAAAACAAAGAAATGGACTTTATTATATACAGAAATTAATAAATTAGGAGAAGGTGGCAATGCAGATGTCTACCTTGTGGAGGACAGCAAGTCAGGAAAAAGATATGCATTAAAAGAACTTCGTAGTAGCAATAGAAGTGAAGAGAAAAAGTCTAGATTTGTCAGTGAGATTCAGATTGCTAGAGATAACTGTACTATAATACCGGGTATTATTCCAGTAATAGATTATTCTATGGAAGATTACTGGTATACAATGCCGATTGCACAGCAGATAATGGGTTGCGTAAATGGAATGTCTCTTGATGAAATCATCGATGGAGTTTTGCAGCTGTGTGAGACACTTGGAAGATTGCATGAAAAAGGGATACATCATAGGGATATTAAGCCAAGCAATATTTATTATTATGATGGAAGATTTTCGTTTGGAGATTTTGGGCTGGTGGATTTCCCAGATAATGATGATTTCACCAAGTCGGACAGAGGGTTGGGTGCGATATTTACGATTGCACCAGAGATGAAGAGAAATCCAAAACTGGCGGATGCAAGTAAAGCTGATGTATTTTCTCTTGCGAAAACACTGTGGATGTTTTTGAGTGACGATGAAAAGGGATTTGATGGAGTTTATGATTATCTGGATCAGAGCCATAGCCTGAGGTATGTGTCTAGATTTAAAAAGGAACATTTGGTTGAAATTGATGAACTGTTGAAAGATGCAACAGAAAATAATCCGGATTTAAGACCGGATATCCATGAATTTACTAAAAAGCTTTTACTTTGGCGTGAGATAGCAGATGATTTTGATAAATCCCAAAATAGTGACTGGAAGTTTTTGACAAAACAACTGTTCGGGAAAAATGTGCCGGGATCTTCTATATGGAGAGAGGTTGATGCAATCATTGATGTTTTGAATATTGTAGGCAGCACACCGGCATACAATCATATGTTGTTGTCGGATCGTGGTGGAACAGATTTTGCATATGCCAAGAGAGCATCAGAAGAGAATTGTATTTATCTTTACGATACGATGGGGATGTGCTATCTCGTAAAACCAAAGGCTTTATATTATGAAAGCTTTACAGAAGATTACAGATGGAGTTACTTTCGCCTGGATTTGCAGAATCTGTCACCGGTTATTGGAAGATATGATTACATAGATTATGAGTATTTAGTTGAAGATACACCGGGACATTATGTGGACGCTTCTTGCGCCCAGTATGGAGTATATGATTATGATTCGGGAGAACCACTGCCGGAGGGGTACCATCTTTTGAAAAGGTATCTGGATGGAGTATTCCTGTTTGCCTTGAAAAAAGGACCTTATAATGGAATATCCGGCACTTATGATGGACGTCATGGTATGGTATCTAATGATGAGTTCAGAGAGTATACAGAGTATCTGATGAAAATGTATCTGGCAATAAATGAGAGAGCAGCACATGATGAAAGATATACAGATTTGTCAAAGGAAGAATTAGATGACAGGATATTAAGAATTCCATTGTTTAATAAAAATCCTTTTGAAATATCTGCTTACGATGAGGGCGAAGAGAGTGATGATGAGGAAGTCAA
>ERZ779658.697-NODE-697-length-32165-cov-3.659109_pt1 | contig 32165 bp, 21 predicted proteins | sample MGYA00511485_ERZ779658 | MGnify/ENA primary metagenome ERZ779658 (study PRJEB29588, sample SAMEA2162182) | human gut metagenome | biome: human gut; feature: human-associated habitat; material: faeces | place: Denmark | collected 2008/2010 ... | reverse complement strand
TGAGCCGACATCGAGGTGCCAAACCTCCCCGTCGATGTGGACTCTTGGGGGAGATAAGCCTGTTATCCCTATGGTAACTTTTATCCGATGAGCGATGGCCCTTCCATGCAGAACCACCGGATCACTATATCCTACTTTCGTACCTGCTCGACTTGTAGGTCTCACAGTCAAGCTCCCTTTTGCTATTGCACTCAACGGTTGATTTCCGACCAACCTGAGGGAACCTTTGAACGCCTCCGTTACTTTTTAGGAGGCGACCGCCCCAGTCAAACTGCCTACCAGAAACTGTCCCTTGCCCTGTTCTTTGAGGGATCAAGGTTAGAATCCAAATTTTCACAGAGTGGTATCTCAACGATGACTCCACTTAAACCAAAGTTCAAGCTTCTTAGTCTCCCACCTATACTGCGCAATGAGAACCCGAATTCAATTTCAAGCTACAGTAAAGCTCAATAGGGTCTTTCTGTCCTGGTACACGTAATCCGTATCTTCACGGATAATCCAATTTCGCCGAGCCTCTCGCCGAGACAGCGCCCAAATCGTTACGCCATTCGTGCGGGTCAGAACTTACCTGACAAGGAATTTCGCTACCTTAGGACCGTTATAGTTACGGCCGCCGTTCATCGGGGCTTAGCTTCGATGCTTTGAATTGCTTCTAACATTTCCGCGTAACCTTCCGACACCGGGCAGGCGTCAGCCCCTATACATCGTCTTGATCGACTTAGCAGAGACCTGTGTTTTTGGTAAACAGTCGCTTGGGCCTATTCACTGCGACCCTATCACGCTTCACGAGTAAATCGCTTCACGCTACCAGGGTACCTCTTCTCCCGAAGTTACGAGGTGATTTTGCCGAGTTCCTTAGCGAGAGTTGTCTCGCGCACCTTAGTATTTTCTACCAACCTACCTGTGGCGGTTTACGGTACGGATACCCAATAATCTCGAGAGCGAAGATTTTCTTGGCAATTTGGAGTCAACACCTTCGAGTCCGTAGACTCTCCACATCACGCCTCACATTAACGATTTGACGGATTTTCCTGTCAAACCTAGCTACACGCTTATACAGTCTCTTCCATTCGACTGCGTGCTTATCCTCTTGCGTCCCTCCGCTTCTGATAACGATTATCAGATAGTATAGGAATATCAACCTATTGTCCATCGCCTACGCCGTTTGGCCTGAGCTTAGGATCCGACTAACCCCACGCGGACGAGCCTGCCGTGGGAAACCTTAGGTTTTCGGTGCATTGGATTCTCACCAATGTTTTCGCTACTTATGCCGACATTCTCACTACTGCCTCATCCACTAGTGTTTTCACTCTAGCTTCGTCTTACTACAGTACGCTCCCCTACCCATATAGTAAACTATATGACGCAGCTTCGGTTATATGCTTTAGTCCCGGTGTATTTTCGGCGCGGAGTCACTTGACCAGTGAGCTATTACGCACTCTTTCAAGGGATGGCTGCTTCTAAGCCAACCTCCTGGTTGTCTCAGTAACTCTACCTCCTTAACCACTTAGCATATATTAGGGACCTTAACTGGCGTTCTGGGCTGTTTCCCTCTTGGCCATGGATCTTATCACTCATAGCCTCACTGCTGGATAATGACATTACAGGTATTCGGAGTTTGACATTGTTTGGTACATCATTTCGACGCCCGCACAAAACCAGTGCTCTACCTCCTGCAAGATAAATCCAACGCTGTGCCTAAACGCATTTCGGGGAGAACCAGCTAGCTCTTGGTTCGATTGGCATTTCACCCCTAACCTCAACTCATCCACCGATTTTTCAACATCGGTTGGTTCGGACCTCCACGTAGTGTTACCCACGCTTCATCCTGGTCAAGGTTAGATCACCAAGGTTCGGGTCTATTTCCTGTTACTTAACGCCCTATTCAGACTCGGTTTCCCTGTGGCTCCGGATATAATCTCCTTAACCTCGCAACAAAAAATAACTCGCCGGCTCATTCTTCAACAGGCACGCCATCACACAATTAATTGTGCTCTGACTGGTTGTAAGCTAACGGTTTCAGGGTCTATTTCACTCAGCTTCTCACTGTTCTTTTCGCCTTTCCATCACTGTACTCGTTCACTATCGGTCACTGACTAGTATTTAGCCTTACCGGATGGTCCCGGTGGATTCAGACAGGGTTTCACGTGCCCCGCCTTACTCGGGATACTTACTTGAGATTATTTATTGTCGTTTACGAGGCTATCACTCTCTATGGCGCAACTTCCCAGTTGACTTTAACTAATAAATAATTTTCTAACTCAATCCATATTCTGCAAAATATGATGCAAGTCCCACAACCTCATGTGCACAACGCTTGCAGGCTATCACGTACACACAATTTAGGCTCTTCCAATTTCGCTCGCCGCTACTCTCGGAATCATTGGTTTATTTTCTCTTCGTCCTGTTACTAAGATGTTTCAGTTCACAGGCTTTCCTCCGCGCAACCTATGTATTCAGTTACGGGTTCCAAAGTTTTAACTCTGGAGGGTTTCCCCATTCGGATTTCCACGGATCAAGACCTTTTAGCAGTTCCCCGTGGCTTATCGCAGCTTTACACGTCCTTCGTCGGCTGTCAGTACCAAGGCATTCCCCATTAGCTCTTTGTAGCTTTACCTAATATTTAGGTTATTCATTGATGATTACGTTATATCATTTAACTTTATTTAATAACAGTTTATCAAATAAATTGCGCGCCGTAGTGCTTGCGCACCGGCTTACGCATTCTTGATATACGCTTATATCTTATGCAATTTTCAATGTACAACCAGAGATTGAACTCTGATAACAAAATAGACTAAAGACAACTTATTAATTCAGCCTCCATTATACAATGAACAATAGTAAGTTGTATAACTTCATCGGCTTCGACCTTGGAAATGTCGGCTTTTTTTTTGAGCTCACTGGCTCTACCGAATTATTCCCTAGAAAGGAGGTGATCCAGCCGCACCTTCCGGTACGGCTACCTTGTTACGACTTCACCCCAGTCACCAACCCTGCCTTAGGACGCTGCTTCCTTACGGTTAGCTCACGTACTTCGGGCGTGGTCGACTTCCATGGTGTGACGGGCGGTGTGTACAAGACCCGGGAACGTATTCAACGCAGCGTGCTGATCTGCGTTTACTAGCGATTCCGACTTCATGCAGTCGAGTTGCAGACTGCAATCCGAACTGAGACCGGCTTTTAGAGATTTGCTCACTCTCGCGAGTTGGCGGCTCATTGTACCGGCCATTGTAACACGTGTGTAGCCCAGAGCATAAGGGGCATGATGATTTGACGTCGTCCTCACCTTCCTCCGGTTTATCACCGGCAGTCTCGCTAGAGAGGTTACTATAAGTATACCGATAGTACCAACTAACGACGAGGGTTGCGCTCGTTGCGGGACTTAACCCAACATCTCACGACACGAGCTGACGACAACCGTGCACCACCTGTCTTAACATTCTCCGAAGAGCACCCTCTGCTTTCACAAAGGTTTGTTAGATGTCAAGCCCTGGTAAGGTTCTTCGCGTTGCTTCGAATTAAACCACATGTTCCACCGCTTGTGCGGGTCCCCGTCAATTCCTTTGAGTTTCACACTTGCGTGCGTACTCCCCAGGCGGGATACTTAACGCGTTTGCTACGGCACTGCAGGGGTCGATACCCGCAACACCTAGTATCCATCGTTTACGGCCAGGACTACTGGGGTATCTAATCCCATTTGCTACCCTGGCTTTCGTTCCTCAGTGTCAATTACGGCCCAGTAAAGCGCTTACGCCACCGATGTTCCTCCTGATATCTACGCATTTCACCGCTACACCAGGAATTCCCTTTACCTCTACCGCATTCTAGTCTGCCAGTATCCGATGCCGAACAGAAGTTGAGCCTCTGCATTTAACACCAAACTTAACAAACCACCTACGAACTCTTTACGCCCAATGATTCCGGACAACGCTTGCACCCTCCGTATTACCGCGGCTGCTGGCACGGAGTTAGCCGGTGCTTCCTCTGTGGGTACCGTCAAGTTTCGTCCCCACTGACAGATCTTTACACCCCGAAGGGCTTTATCAATCACGCGGCGTTGCTGCGTCAGGCTTTCGCCCATTGCGCAAAATTCCCTACTGCTGCCTCCCGTAGGAGTATGGGCCGTGTCTCAGTCCCATTGTGGCTGATCATCCTCTCAAACCAGCTACTGATCGTCGCCTTGGTGGTCCATTACACCCCCAACTAGCTAATCAGATGCAGACTCATCCTAGAGCACCGGAGTTTTCAAGAATACCATTTCAGGTACGCTCATATGGGGTATTAGCAACCGTTTCCAGCTGTTGTCCCCCTCTCTAGGGCAGATTCTCTACATATTACTCACCCGTCCGCCACTTTCCTCGGTAGCAAGCTACCGATTCGCGTTCGACTTGCATGTATGAAGCACGCCGCCAGCGTTCGTCCTGAGCCAGGATCAAACTCTCCATTGTCAGAAAGTTATTAAAAACACCTAAGGTGCTTTCTAGCTCATTTAACGCTAAGCTCACGCTTAACTTTTGTTGTCCTATCATTCAACGAATTAACAAGTTTATTCGTCTTCAGCTATTCTGTTGTCAAGGTTCAGATTCTATACCCGATTTAATCAGGTTAATAAAACTTTTATAATCTTTTCTTACTTCGTATTGCTATTTATATTCAAAGTTAAGGGTTTAAATTTGTGTTAACTATTTGATTACTTATATTTCCTCAAACTGCGTCTTCCGCTCTGTCAACACCGGAGGTTTCCTCTCCGAACATTTTCTATCTTATATCATCAATTTATTTTGTCAACTAATTGATTTTTTGCTATTTACATTTCGTTACATTTATTTTTTTAACGATACAAGATTTTCAATGTCCTAAAATAAAAAATGCTACGTTTATATTTCGGCTTTTCCGGTGGTGTCCTTCCATTATTCCATGGCTACCGTTGGCACCTGTGTAAATCATTTTTCTTTACGCTCTGTTTTCAGCGCGTTCCTACATTATAAAATACAAAAATTTAAAAATCAAGTAGTTATTTTACATTTTTTTACATGTATAATATTCTTATGGAAAGTTTAGCAGAATTTATACAAAAGAAACGGGAAAAAGCGGGTTTATCTATAACAGGGCTGGCTCATAAAACTAATATAAAACTTGATGTTCTTGAGGATATTGAATCCGGGAAAGAATTATTTTTATCTGTAACACAGAGGCAGCAGCTTGCGAGAGCTCTAAAATGTTCACCTCAGGATTTAAAAATGAGGGAAAGAGAGTTTAAATTTGAGATTGTAAGTGATGATGCGATTGATGTTATAAAGTCAAGAATTTTAAATCATGAAACTAATTTACGCTGCCCGCTTTGCGGTGAACCTCTTGTTACAAGAATTGCTAAAATGTATGATTTAGAAGACAACTTGATTTTACAGCCAAAAGCACATTGTGTTAAATGTGTATTCCAAATCAAGGAGTGATGATTATGTTAAAAAAATTTTCGTGTGCATTAATTATTGCAGCTGCAGCGAGCGGCATGGTGTTTGCTGGAGAAAATAATGACTTAAGGTCTTTATTTTTAAAAAATAAGGCTAATATATGCGGAATTAACTTAAGAACATTTAATGCAAAAGATATTAACGGCAATGAAATCATTGATGAAGGTGAAGCCGGTGGAAACTTTTTAAATGCAATAGAACGACTTGATGAGATACAGAATTTAGGTATAAATGTATTGCATGTTTTACCAATTACACCGGTAGGAAGGCTTAAAGCGCTAGGTACAGCAGGTTCTGTATATGCTGCTGAAGATTTCTGGAGCATAAATCCTCAACTAGTTGATAAAAATTCCAATCTTTCTGATATTGAGCAGGCAAAAAAATTTATTAATGAATGCCATAAAAGAAACATACGCGTAATCATTGATTTACCAAGCTGCGGTGCATATGATTTGTTCCTTACACATCCGGAATTATTTATTAAAGACAGCAGGCAATGTTCAATAGTCCCGACAGACTGGACAGATGTTAGACTGCTTAATACAGGAACAAACAAAAGATTGAATCAGGATGTACTGGATGCACATAAAAGATTTGTTAATCTTGTCCTCGAGCTCGGTGCCGATGGTATTAGAGCTGACGTTGCAACAATAAAGCCTTCTGCTTTCTGGGTAGAAATTATAAAATACACAAGAGCTAAAGATCCTGAATTTTTATTTTTGGCAGAAGCATCGGATTCTTGGAGGGAACCGCCAAGTATTTATGCTCAGTTCACTCCTTATGATAAACTTTTGCAGGCTGGATTTGATGGATATTATGGAAGTTTCTTTAACTTGAAAGATTGGAATGCGGATGAATTTATAGAGCATGTGAGATTTAATCAAAAACTTCTTAATTCATACAGAGAGCCTAAAAGTGTTATATTAAGTTTTACAACACATGATGAAGTAAGTCCGGTTTTGCTTCATGGTGAAGATTTTTCTATCATGATTTCTTGGTTAAATGCAACCTTGCCGTTTAATCCATACTGTATTGACGGGTTTATGACAGGTGACACATACATTTACCCATGGGCAAATACAAAAGCTGAAATGACAGAAACGGATGATGATTATTATTTTGTACACAGAGGTAAACTTGATCTTTTTAATTTTTCACGCAAACCAGGCGGCAATAATGATAAAATCTTAGAAAATTTTAAAAGAGCATATAAATTCAGACAGGATAATATTGATTTAATTACAAAAGGCAATTTTACTCAACTTAAGACAGACAATGATAAGGTTTTTGCTTTTACCAGAACTCTTAAGGGAGTTTCTATAATTGTTATCGGCAACCTTGATTTTAAAAATCCGCAGAACAAAATTTGCATAAAGGATTGCGGTATCAATAAAAAAAGTAATATTGAGATTATTACAGGTGGAGAAAACATTAAACAGGTTCGCAGGCATTTACATACGGACATGAATCCAGGCGAAATAAAAATTATCAGGATTAAGTAATATGAAAATATCTAACTACATAAAAACTCTGGGCCTTACACTTGCTATATCTGCACCGATGTACAAAGCTCCACTCTATGCACAAGTTTCAGAAAAAGACAGATTTGAAAAAGTAGTTCCTCCTCCAGAAGGATCTTCAGACTCTGCAGTATTGAACGCAGCGCCAAATCCTGAAATATCAATAAATAGCAAAGTACAGAATGCTGTAATTGTAGTAGACTTAAGCAAAAATGTCTTGTTTAAGTATGATAGTCTTGGAGTTGCAGAAAAGGCTTATCTTATTGCAAGCGGGAAACCTAATACACCAACAGATAAAGGTGTACGCATTGTCACTCACATAGAAAAGTACCCTTATAGAACAGCTCCTAAAAGCACAAAACGCAGAAAAAATCCCGGTGCTTACGGGCCCAATATTATTTGTTTAAATAAAATTAATCCTGATAATGGAGAACAATCGCGCACAGGAGAATTTATTCATGGTAACAGCAACAAATCCAGTCTTGGAAAATACGCATCACTAGGCTGCATAAGAATGGATAACGAAGTCATAAAACAACTCTCAAAAGAAGTTAAACGAGGCGATATAATAATTATAAAATAATAATTTTACTTCTTCTTTTCAGAGCGTGTTCTTACAGCTATTCTTATAGGAGTTCCGGTAAAGCCGAACGCTTCACGCAATTTGTTTTCCATATAACGTTTGTAGTGGTCTTTCATTAAATCTTCGTTATTTGCAAATAAAATAAACGTTGGCGGTTCAATAGAAGCCTGAGTGGAATACATAATTTTCAAGCGTTTATTTCTGATTGTCTGCGGTGGATTTAAGGCATATGCCTCATTAATCACTTTATTCAGAAGTCCTGTTGGAATACGTTTTGAACGTTCGTGCTGAACATCCATAACTTTTGCAAATATCTGGTTAAGACGCTGATGTGTAACAGCGCTTATGTATATCTTCGGAACATAGTCCAGAAAAGGAATTTCATGTGCTATTTTCTGGTCAAATTTGTTTATAGTATTTGATTTTTTATCTTCAACCAAATCCCATTTATTGATTGCAATTACCATGCCCTTGCCTGCTTCTGTAATAATTGAAGCAATCTTTTTGTCCTGATCTGATATACCATTTACAGCTTCTGTAGCATCAATTACCATAAGTGCAACATCACATTCTCTAATCGAGCGGATAGCACGGTCTACCGCAAATTTTTCTACTCCGTAGTCAACTTTTGCTTTTTTTTTAATTCCAGCTGTATCAATAATTACAAATTCTTGATTTTCATAAGTTAATCTTGAATCAATACTGTCGCGTGTTGTTCCGGAAACATCTGAAACAATAACACGTTTTTCTCCAAGAAGAGCATTTACAATAGATGATTTACCTGCATTTGGACGACCTACAATTGCTATTTTAATTGTCTTATCTTCTTCAAATTTTTCATCTTCTGTAAAATCAGCAGTAATTTCTTCTAACAAATCTCCAACTCCGCCTGAACCATGAAGAGCTGAAATTGCTATCGGGTCACCAACAGCAAGAGAATAAAAATCACTTATCATTGTAATCTGGTTATGAGAATCTACCTTATTTACTGCAAGGAAAATCGGTTTATCAGATTGGCGAAGAATGTTTGCTATATCAATATCAACAGGCGTAGCACCTTCCATTCCGTCTACAATAAAGATTATTTTGTCTGCTTCTTCACAGGCTATTTTTGCCTGATCATATATAGAAAGCATAATATCATCTTCATCGCCGGGAATTATACCGCCAGTATCAATTACAGTAAATTGCTTATTTTGCCATTCTACATCAAAATATATTCTGTCCCTTGTAACTCCCGGCATGTCATCTACAATAGACTGACGTCTGCCTACAAGTCTGTTTACAAAGGTTGATTTCCCTACGTTTGGTCTTCCTACGACTGCAATAATTGGTTTTCTTTTCATAATAAACTTACTTTAACATAAACCAGAATAATTTGCTACTTTAGCAATCGTGAGATTTTAGCTTGAATAGTGTTTGCACGGGTTATGTATTTAGAAAGCTGATCATATTTTTCCCCGGCTTCACCGTAAGGAGTTTGAAGTGTCATCAATTCATCTACACTTTTGTTGATATTTTCAAGTTTATTAAGCGATTGTTTTAACTCTTGCACAGAAGCAAATTTACCAGACATACTTGATAAAAAATTATTCTTTAGGGAATTTAAGTTTTTAGAAAGCTTCGAAAAATGGCTTTTTATATTAGGAGATATTATATTAAATAAACTTCCGGAAATTTTTGCAGAAAGGCTTTTGTCGTTATAAATTTCAACCAGCCCGTCTAAATCTTCTTTCAATTGTTTCTTTCTATTTATTAAATATTCAACAGTGTCATAATCGCTTATATCACGTGCTGATTGAATTTGACCATCTACGCCGGTAAGTTCTTCTTCCAGACGAGAAATCTTATATTCCAGCTTAAACAGCTCATCTGAAACATCTTTATAAGCATCTTCACGCAATATATTATAATCATAATCATTAAGACGTCTAACAGGCTCTGTCGGCATATCATTCGCCTGAAAACTTTCCTGCTGTACAAAAAAGTTATTTTCATTCGAACCTGACTGAAAAATATTCGTCTTATTATTATTTACAAAAATATCACCCTTCATACGTTAAATTATACTATTAAAACCATCTTTCTTCAATTTTTTGCTTTAATAGATGTGCAGGATAATAATCTGGAATAAGTTTTAAACACTCATCAATATAAAACAGCGCCAGCTCGCAATCATTCACGTGCAGGTAATACTTTGCAAGCATAAAATGTAATTCTGCATCATTATAATATATTTTTTTTGATTTATTCATGTATTTAATAGCAGCTGAATAGAGCTTATTCACATACATTACGCGTCCTGCATACTTATATACCTCCTGATTAACAGTACTCAGGATTTCCAGTGCTCCCAGAAGCAATTCAACATAATGAATCTTTTCATTTCTAAGGAGCAAATCTAAATCAATTTCTAAAAAGTTGCGCACCTGAAAATAAGTAGGATATTCTTCCAAAACCCCATTAAGTATTGATACAAGAATTTTAGCCCACTTAGCTCTAGGTGAATCTATTTTACTAAAAATCTTTGCAGCAACATCCAAATCGTCATTTAATACAGCAAGATATCCATGCTCTAAAGAATCCGGTATAAGTTTTATGCAAGAGCAGTCATCATAAAAAAAGAAAAAATTATCTTTATTAAGACTCAACATTTTTTTTATTAATTCTTATTGAACTTTTTGTCGATTTGCTATTTTCTTCATCAACAACAACTTCTTCTCCGGTGGAAGAAGACACACCTGCTTTATCATTAAGCACAGTACCGCTTTTTATCAGATTTGATACAGAATCAACTGCAGAAACATTTGTATTTTTGCCAATCAAGTTTGCGAGCTTAATTTGCAAATAAATCTCTTCACGATAAATCTTAACATCCTTGTCTGCTTTTATCGCGACTTTACAAACCCCATTCTTAGCTTCGACAATAGTTATTTCAATATTGTCGTTAATCATTATTTTTTGACCGTTTTTTCTAGTAATTACGAGCATTTTATTCCTTAAAATTATTAATTATTTTTAAACATAGGGTAACTTATGTCATATCCTGAACCAGATAACACAACCTGTCCTGCGGTTTGTGTATCAATGTTGAAAACAAGAGGAGCCAATAGATTTATTGTTGTACCCTTTGGGTCATCCTGCGGAATTGAGGTTATATTCATAACCAGCAGACTTTCAACATTTGTAATTTTTAATGCCTCTACAACATTATCCGGCAAATCAATAGTATAATCAAAATTCAAATTTGAAACTGATATAATAGGAAACGCCAGTCCCGGATCTTCTACAGATTGAAGCCATTTGAAAAGAGTTTCTTTGTTTGGCTCTAATATAACAAATTTTTTAAGCATATCAAAACCAATTAATGGAAGAACAAAATCAAATATACGGCTTTCGTCTATATCAATTTCACCAAATCTAACAGTCGTTAACTTCATTCTCTTACTTTCTTAAAAACCAATTGACATTTGATTAGTCAACAATGATTGTATCACCTGCGGATTAAGCGATGAGCTGCCATTCCCTGTCAGCATATTTAATACCGCATTTTCGTTATTATACCCCTGATTGCCTGTCAGCAAAGACAAATCAGTTACATTATTACCACGAACTAAATCGCTCAATCCTGCTCTTTGAAGTACCCGCAAAGCTGCTACAATTTCGTCATTTGTAGGAGCTTGGCTTGAGAAATCCTTGTAATCCTTAAAGTTTTGCGGTTGAACATCTTTTCCCCTGTTCATTTCACGCATAAGATTTTCAATTTTTTGTTTTTCATAATCACTTCTTACTTTTTCAGAGAAACCTGATCCAAAGCCGCCGCGAATAAAAGCATCATCGGGATCAGCAGCTTCTTCTGGTTCATGACATTTATCAGGATTTTCTAAGCACACTTTACCTTTGGCAGCATATTTACCAAGCACTCCATTAGGAGAAAGTGACATAACTTTTGTATAATTATCTATAGCTTCATCTTTTTTGCCAATCTGAGCAGAAGACATTGCTAAATAATAATATGCTAATGCATTAGAAGGATCTTTTTTTACAATATCATTTAATGCAATATAGCATCCTGAGTAATTTTTAGTCTTATACATTTTTATTGCAGAAGCCAAAGCCGGACTTGTTGTTGATTTTGCGTCAACTACAGCCATGCTCATTGTACATATCAAAACGCTTAATATTACTAAAATATGCTTTTTCATAATCATCCTTCTTATTTAACTATACCATATATAACAATATACAACGGACACTAAATCTTAATATCCACCATCTAATTGAATTATACAATATTTTTATAAGGATAACAAGGCTTGTGTCAACAAAAAGTCACAGATTTCTCGTTCAAGCTTAACTCCATATAAGCCGTTAATTTCTTTTATAAAGTAACACGGGCTTGTAACATTGACTTCTATAATTCTGCCGTCAATAACATCAAGACCAGCCATAGAAATTCCCATTTTGTTTAAAGTTTTTGCTACACCGGTAAAGTTTTGTAACTCTTCTGGAGAAAGTTCAGCCTTTTCTATAAATTTATCATTATGCGTATTGAATTTAAAATCATCGTTCGTAGGAAGTTTTCTCACACAGTAGTTTAAGACTTTATCACCAAGTGTAAGCACCCTGATATCTCCTCTTTTTACTCCTGGAAGATATTTTTGCACCATAACAAGTGTAGTTTCGTTGTTTGTCATAGTATTAATTATAGTTCTTGTATTCGGATCTCCCTCGTATAAATACATTACGCCAGAACCAAAGCATCTATTTAAAGGCTTTAATACAATTTGTTTATGCTTTGCAAGAAATTCTTCGATTGAAGCTAGTGAAGCTGTGACTATATTTTCTGACATTAAGTCTTTGAAATAAACACTATGAAGCTTTTCGTTAAAACCTCTTATCGCGGAAGGAGAATTGATTACCTGAGGTTTTGATACAAAATCAAAAATATAGGTTATAATAACCTCATAGTAAAAGAGAGTAGCTGGCGGAGAGATCCGTTTATGTTTGCGTCAATACGTTCCGATGAGGGACCGCTGCATATCTAAACGGCGAGACTTTTATTGATTAAATTGCCACAGGCGCAGTTTACCCAATAAACGTCTTGCCGATTTTTTATGCGTTTATTTTACTGAGCCTATGAGAAAAGGAGGCTTGGAAGGGTATATCGGCAATGTTTACAGGAAAAAATAAAAAAGGTGGTATTTTATGAAGCAGTATCAAAAAAAAATTGACCAGCTTTACACTGAGTTTTCATCAGGTGAAAATGGTCTTTCAACCGAGCAGGCAGTGAAAAACTGCGAAAGGTTCGGACGAAATGTTATCACAGAGGGCAAGAAAAAGTCCATTCCCGTGATTTTTTTAGAGCAGTATAAGGACTTTCTTGTGCTTATACTCATTATTGCTGCGATAGTTTCAGCTTTCATGAAAGATGTTGAGAGCTGTGCAGTAATTCTCGTTGTTATCACAATGAACGCTATTTTGGGTACAGTTCAGACCGTCAAGGCTGAAAAGTCACTGACGAACCTTAAAAAGCTTTCTGCACCAACGGCTAAGGCGCTTCGTAACGGCGAAAAGGTCATTATCCCCTCTGAGGAGATCGCAGTGGGCGACATTCTTCTTATCGAAGCAGGCGACCAGATATGTGCAGACGGCAGGCTGATAGAATGTGCGTCTGTTCAGGTGAACGAGTCGGCACTCACAGGCGAGAGCGTTAATATCGACAAGGATATGAGCGATATAGAGGGCGAAAAGCCTCTTGCTGAGCGTGCTAACATGGTTTATTCAGGTTCTTTTGTCACATACGGCAGAGGAAAAATGCTTGTCACTGAGGTTGGTATGGACACTGAGGTGGGCAAGATAGCTTCGCTTATCCAAAACGCATCAGAGAGAAAAACGCCTCTTCAGAACACGCTTGACGAGTTTGGCAAGAAGCTTTCCATTGCTATACTTATTGTCTGTGCAGTAGTGTTCGGACTTAGTATGCTTCGTGGCGGCGAGCTTATGGATTCGTTCATGTTCGCTATCGCACTTGCTGTTGCGGCTATTCCTGAGGCTCTCAGCTCTATCGTTACTATTGTGCTTTCTTTCGGCACACAGAAAATGTCAAAGGAAAACGCTATCATAAGAAAGCTTCAGGCAGTTGAGGGCTTGGGCAGCGTTTCTGTAATATGCTCTGACAAGACTGGTACTCTTACTCAGAACAAGATGACAGTTAGAAAAATAATGGTAGACGGCAGGATAATCGACACTGACGCTGTTGATCTTGACGATGAAAAGGTCAAGACTATGACAAGAGCCATGATCCTTTGCAACGATTCAAGCTGTAAGGACGGCGTTGAGATAGGCGACCCTACAGAAACGGCTCTTATCAACTTCGGCACAAAGCTTGGTATAGACACTGACAAGGTGAGAGAAGATCTCCCTAGAATTTCTGAGATACCATTTGATTCAGACAGAAAGCTTATGTCAACTCTGCACGTTATCGACGGCGAGAAGGTGCTATATGTAAAGGGTGCGGCTGACGTTCTTATAAACAGGATAACTTCAAGCGACGAAGAAAAGGCTGTTATAACCCAGCGTGTGGCAGAGCTTTCGGAAAAAGGTCTGCGTATACTTGCATTTGCAGAGAAAAAATTCGACAAAGATACCGTATGTCCAGAGGACGAGGACGGATTGGAGTTTGTCGGTCTTATTGCTATGATGGATCCTCCGAGAGAGGAATCAAAGGCGGCTGTTGCGGAATGCCGCAAGGCAGGCATAAAGCCAGTCATGATAACAGGCGACCATATCGTTACGGCTTCGGCTATTGCCCGTGAGATAGGTATTCTTGACGACAACTCAAAGGCTGTTGAGGGTCACGAGCTTGACGCTTATTCAGACGAAGAGCTTGTTGACTTTGTAAAGGACAAGGCTGTTTACGCTCGTGTTACACCTGAGCATAAAATAAGGATCGTAAAGGCTTGGCAGGCAAACGGCTGTATAGTTTCCATGACAGGCGACGGAGTGAACGACGCACCTGCGTTAAAGCAGGCTGATGTGGGCGTTGCAATGGGCATCACAGGAACTGAGGTTTCAAAGGACGCTGCCTCAATGGTGCTTGCAGACGATAACTTTGCAACTATAGTAAAGGCCATAAGAAACGGCAGAAACATTTACGAGAACATTAAAAAGGCTATACTCTTCCTGCTTTCGGGCAACTTTGCGGCAATTCTTGTGGTGCTTTTCAACTCACTGCTTGGACTTCCTGTTCCGTTTGCGGCAATACATTTGCTGTTTATTAATCTGCTTACAGACTCGCTTCCTGCTATCGGTTTGGGTCTTGAACCTCACTCCGAAGAGGTCATGAAACGCAAGCCAAGAAACGCAAACGAATCTATCCTCACACGTCCTTTCCTGGGCGAGATAGCATTGTATGGCGTAGTTATAGCGATAGCAGTAGCTTTGGCTTTCCTTATGGGAAACAAGACAAGCGCAGCTCTTGGTATGACGATGGCATTCGCAGTGCTTTGCTCTGCAAGATTGTTCCACGGATTCTCCTGCAAGAAAAAAGGTCCTGTTATCTTCTCAAAGGACTTTTTCAACAACAAGTTCGGTCTTATGGCGTTCGGTCTTGGAATGGTATTTTTAAACTCCGTTCTGCTCGTTCCACCACTCAAGGGACTTTTCAAGATAGCAGACATGACAGGTATGCAGTTTGCATGGATATACATTCTAAGCTTTGGCTCTATGCTCGTTATCCAGCTTATAAAGGCGATATTCTTTACAAAGTCTGAGAAGTAAGGTCAAGAACATGACACATGGTCAATAAATGGGACGTCGAGGACGCCGTCCCCCTACAATTTGTATAAAAAAACCGCTCTTCGTGATGTCACGGGGAGCGGTTTTGTTTTACATATCTTCGCAAGGCAGCCAAATGCCGTCCTCTTTATGAAGTATCCTCTGGTTTTCAGATCCTCTGAATTTCAGTGAGATGTTTTTCTTTTCGAGAACAAATTCGCCGTCAACGAGGTAGTCGATAAGGCTCAGCATTTCGTCTGTGTACTGTGTTCTGTATGGGGACTTTGAGCCTGCAAGCAGGTCAGTTTCAAGGGTACAGCCTGTGTAGCACCACACGTCCTTGTCGGGAAGTTCTGTTTTCACACGGCGGAGGAGTTTTGTAAGCTCAGGCTGGTTTTCAGGCTCCATAGGTTCGCCGCCTAAGAGCGTAAGTCCTTTTATATAGCCCTTTGAGAGGGCGTTAATTATCTCGTCTGCGGTGGTATCTGTGAAAGGCTTGCCGTAGTCAAAGTTCCAAGTGTCAGGCTGAAAACAGCCTTTGCAGTGGTGTCTGCAACCTGATACGAACAGCGTGACCCTCACTCCTGATCCATTGGCGATATCGGTTTTCTTTATCTCACAATAATTCATTTTCCGCTCCTTTCATACATACAACGCAGGGCAATACGCTTTTGTATTGCCCCGATAGTTATATGCTGTTTGCTGTTTTATGTCAATAATAATGTTCATTATTTTCGGATTTTGCAGTTTTGAGTTTTTGAGTTTTCCTTGCTATAATGTTCATTTTTTTGACGAGTTTTGATTTTTGAACTTTTGAGTTTTAACGGCTATAATGTTCAAAAATTTTCGATTTTGCTAGAAAAAATTTTTGGGTTTTGGGTGAAATTGTAATTTTACAAATGTGTTTAATTACAATTCATAATGAGATATATTACGCTCAAAACGAGTAATTACTCGGGAATAATTACAATTCATAATGAGATATTAATATCTTAGACATTATTTTTGTAAGGTAATAATACATTTCATAATGAGATATTAGTATTTTGAGCATAAAAAACATTAAAAAATTACAATTTATAATGAGATATAATAGATGTATACTGTATCTCATTATCTTCTACAGAATATTATAACACTTTTAAATGAGAAAGTCTATATATTTTGCGATATTAATATTAATGCAGCCTATTAAAACTTCATATTTATATCGCAAAGCTTCTTGTAGCGTTCTTCACTTAGCTTTCCTATGTTGTAGTTCCTTCTTTGCAGTACCACCCAAACGCCAAGTTTTTCACCCTCAAAAATAGTTCGTTTTGTTATATCTGAACTTCCGTTATTTTGTTGTATATATCTTTTATATTGTTCGTATCTTCTTTCCCATTCTGCAGCTAATGGATCAAGTGTTATTCCTAATGATACAAGAGCGTCTTCTTGTGATCGAGTCAGTTTACCCGCCTTATATTTGTCTCTCTGCGATTGCAACCAATTGCCTAGAAAGACACCTTTATAGTGATCACGCTTTGGTATATTGGCAGTGCCACATTCCTCTTTGTATTCACAGAGTAAGGCATACCCTTTTTCCCAAGAATCGTTTGCTTTTTTTACGATCAATGAATTACAGGCGTTGCACCTCTGACCGTCAAGGAATGCCGACGGCTTGTATTCTTGTATTCCACCGCATTTGTTATGCTTTATTGCAATCTTAGTCCTTTGATCAACGAATTCACTTAAAACTGTGTAGTCATCCCCGACTAGATCATATACTCTTTCGGTGTATAGCTCAGTTGTCATATTTTTAGGGCGGCATACTCGACAACTCGGATATTTTATGAATTTATGGAATCTGCAACTGAATACATGTCCACAAGCCTTGCTTCGCATAGTTATTTTTGAAGACTCACTATCATAGCTAATAAATTCATAGTCTTCAAATTTTTCAAGCTTTTGCCTTACATCCCATTCATTTAACAGACTTTCACATATACACCTAACATGGTCGAATATGAATTTGCGTGGTTTTATCTGTATTGTTTCACCACAGATTTTATGATGTATCTTTGATTTTATATTTAATGATCTAAATGGCTCTAGTGGCTCATAATTCCCTTTACCAGCAAAGTCTATCAGCTTTTTGTACCTTTCATCTATTGATTTATTAGCGTCGCAATAAGTACAGCCCCAGCCCTCTGTGAGTGATGTAGGTGTTGCATAGAAGTTTTTGCCGCACTCAGCACAGTGGTATTTTTGTATAATAGGCGGAGCATTTTCAAACCGATGTATGATTTCCTGCACATTTGGAAATAGGTACATTAAAAGTGGGAGCATTGATCTAGCACTTGTACTCTGAGTACTGATAATACTTACAAGCAAGAAGTTTTTAAGATCTGCATCAAACAAAGTTACAAGTTTTGAGTCATTAAATGCAGAGATAAAATCTTCATACCCATTTGTTGCTTTATGTCCAAGTTCTTTTAACTTGTTGTATATCATATGTTTTAGATCAGCTATATTGCAGTTTGTATTTGAATTAAAAAGAGCTTGAGCATAGTCGGTGTATTCATTTTCTATAGCTATGTCTTTGATCTCTAGCTCTGTATAATGGGATAAGTCATATTCACATTCGTGACCCTTGATGCCAGTATACTTATACAATGGGGCCTTGTGTTTGTGACAGGTACATACGCCTGAAAGTTGATGAGCCCTGTGTATATATGGTTCTCCAAATATTTCAATGTCATTTTCTATGCATTGTGGGCATATGTGTATTTCCCTTATCATCGTATTTACCGGAGCATTTAGCGGATCAGGCTTTCTAAACATATTGTTTACATATCGTGTTTGTTGTCCTACAGAGAAAAACATAGCCTCAAAAGGAAATATTGACATAGATAAGAACATTTCTTTGAGATCCTTTTGAATGAAAAAACTCTCGTTAAGACATAATAGTCCATATCGAATGTCATATTCCAGAGAGCCAATTTTGGAGTTGAATTTATTAAGATATGAGTCTGCAAAAGTTGTTATCGGCAAACCATTTTTCTTTGCCAGACGATGTATCCAGGAATACATTAATTCATCAGGATAAGGGTTTATGTATACAGGAATAACAGGCATTTATTTGTCCTCTTTATCTATGCCAAGAAAGTTCTGCATTTGAATTACACTTGGAGTGTTCTTTTTACACAGATCTGATCTTGTGCGTTGCTGTTTTGTAAGCTGTTCGATTACCAATTTGCTTATTTCTCTTTCGGCCTTTCCAACTGATGATTTTTTCCTTATTACCTTTTTGAAAGCGTCTTCTATTTGTGTCGGAGTGTATTCATCATAGATAGCAGTGATATTTGCCACAACGTTTTTTATTTGTACCTTTTCCTCGCTGCTGTTATTATTTAATATTTTCTCGGCTTCTTTGAGCTGTTTGGCTTCATCTTCTATTTTATCAAGCTCAAGCTTTGCATTGTCATTTATCTCTTGCATAAGTTCATTGTTAAAGTCCGAATCAAGATTTTCCAATACATCACGAAGTCCTGCGAAATGTTTGTTAGTTACAGCATATATATACTTGCTGTTTATTTCAGGCTTTTTCTTTTTGTTTAAATAATCAATGTTCATATATATGTAAATGCCGATAAGCTGGTCTACGATCCCCTTTGTAACGTCATACAAAGCGTCTGTTATCTCCTCTGAAACTGTAACAGGTTTATCGAACCATTGGTATCGGAAAAGTTCGTTTACAAGAAAGTAAAAGAATTTTTTATCCATACAATACATATTTCCATTAATGACATTGCCGACTCTTCGAGCTGTTCTGAGTGTTTTAAACATTTTGGCTTTTGCGTCTTCTGTACCCACAATAGCTGTTGCGACCTTAGTTCTGTTTGAGAGTGTAAGCAGAGAATCGAAAGAGTTTTCTCGTGTGTGCGAAAAATCTATTAGCTGTATTTCGTCGAAAATGATGATTCCAATAGCGAACTTTTCTACATATTCACGGATACGCTCTGCTTTTGCACCTAATGTCCTTATTTTCATTATCTCAGCGGAATATATGGGTTTGATATTTCCCAAAGCTTTATCGATAGCGTCACCTATACCGTCATACAAGGCAGAAAAATTGCTGTTTGGGATACAGTTGACAACAAGATATGTTATCTGAGGAAAATACTCTCCGTTTTCTGTTGTGTGCATAATGACTTGCGGATAGTATGATACAAGCATTTGTATTGCGGAACTTTTGCCACAGCCTGAATATCCGATAAGAGAAAAGCCTGCGTCTGTGGAAGCACTTGAATCGCCTACCAAAATATTTGAGGCGGCGTATTCCTGGTTTTCCACGGAATAAGATACCTTATCATTGTCAGAATGAAGAATGTGACGTGATCTGTATGACGTTATCAAGGCATTGTAGAAAGAAAGCTCAAGCTCTGCATGAAATGGAAGCGGAAAGCGTATGCTCCTCAGAGATCTTATCTGAAGTATCTTATCAATGGTTGACATACTCTTTATCTTATCGTAATCAAAATCGGCCATAGTTTGGCTATATGACGATATGATGTTTCTTCCTGTTCTCGGATATGGTAGAGCTTCTATGTATGGATTGCCAGTGTCTATTGCTAGTTTGGCTTCAACATATCGTGCAGGAACTATCCGCTGTTCTTTCAGATCGTAATCATCATACTGTGACACGACTTCTTCACATGTTACATAATTATATTTTGCCATTCGTTATCTCCCCAAGTTTGACATCAGTTGTTGTCATAAAAGTCCTGCAAAGCTTCTTCAAAGCTTGCATAATCCCGATACTCGGTCACACCGTTTTCTTTTTGTTCATCTGATGAAATGTTTTTGGACGTTTCATCTTTGTTTTCAAGTCTTGCGCTTATCTTGCCCTCATAAGATACTTTTTGCTTGTCGATCTCACGGGAGCTTCGTATATCCTTTGTTCGGGAGTGAACGTTTTTCTTTGCTGACTTAACGATACTCTCGTTGTTTGCATACACGGCAGTGTCTATTTTTTCGTTGTCTATCCTGCCCTTAGCCTGCATTTTCTTTTTTGCACTATAATATTCTTCATATTGTTTCATTGTAAGTCCCTTGTAGTCGCTGTTGCCTGTAATGAGGACGTTTAGTGGTATCTTTACCAGCTTGGAATTTCTGATGTAGTATATGGCACCCACATCACGCATATCCATTCTCACTTCAAATGGCATACGCCTTGTGCCTGCGGCATACATCTCTGACATCAGCCGTTTATCGTTAGGTGCAAAGTACCACAAGCCTTTGTAGCTTATGCCTCGTTTTGATATCTTGGCTTTGATAGGCGTCATTAGGCTGAAAAGGTATTGTTCAAGAACAGGTATCGGCTGCGGCATTCCATATTTCTTTGAGCCGTATTCCCATAATATCGCAGGAACGGGAGCTATGTTCTTTTCTATCATTTCTTTTGTAAGAGGGTATGTTTCAAGGTGCTGCTGATTATGTGCTAACACAAAGTTTATCACCATTCGGGTGTAATCGTGTATGGTGAGAGAAGCTTCTTTGTGATGAAGAGAATCATATCTTTTCTCGATAAGTCCGTGGTTTTCAAGGTGTACATTTTGCTTGGCGTGCATTTGATGAAAGGCTTGCTCAACAACGCCCTTGAGAGAGCCTGACGCACCGCTGACTATTTGTTTTTCAATTCCGAGTTCGTTGCATATCCTGTCAAACTCATAGCTTTTAAATTCGCTTCCACGGTCAACTCTTATTCTTTTGGGGATAACACCTGACGGCCATAGTCTTTTGTCATTAAATTCGATACCGTATTTTTTACAATATTCCTGCTTATCGTCAGCTAGATTCAAAAACAGATTTGTTATGCCGAGAATAGAGTTATTGTCAAATGCAACTGACACCGCAAGTATTATCCTAGAATATACGTCTATCATAAAATACACGATAGGGCGGCCTATTGCCTGGTCAGGGTCAAGCTCAGATACCAGAGAAACATCAGCCTCGCAAGCGTCGATCTCTACCATATCCGCAGGTCCATAGACGTCTTTTAAGGAATCGCTTATGAGAAGTCTTTTGTTGTTCCGCTGTTCAGCTGCAGAGGTTTTTATCAGATCTTTTTCTTCCTTTGTCAGATGTTTTTGGGCGTAATAGTAAAACTGTTTGTAGGTAGGTCTTTGACATTCAGGCAAAAGTAATCTTGTGGCTACTCCATCAATTATTTCTGCTTGGGTAAAGTGTAGAATATTCATTCTTGAAAAAGCATTTTTTAATGTTTTCTCTCTGCCTGCTTTGTATTCATTAAGGGCTTCCTCAAAATATATGACATATTCATTAGGCTTGACTACATTATCAAGATTATATGTGGATTTAGCTCCTGGTCGTGCTTTGTAAGTATATGTTTTTACTTCATTTGATTTAAACGATTTGGCGTTAATAAGTGAATAATTCTTCATTCCACTTTGAAAATAAGTGGTACACATTCTCCAAAAGCTCGATATAGGATAGTTGTATTTGGCTAGTATTTTCTGCAATTCTATTTTTGAGGATTTACCCATTAATCCTAGATAAGAAGGTCCATATGCGATCTTGACATCGTTCATAATATGTACTTTCAGTATATATCTGTTTCTTACGCTTTCTGATAGTTGGTCAATGTCATAAACGAGGGCTTGGTCTTTCTTTATTTCTATTTTATTAGATAATACCAAATCAGCTATAATGGTATATTTGATTTGTTGTAACTCCAGTTTGGTTGTTTCCATTTCACACAGTATTAAATGATCGTCAATTAATGATATTATTCGATAGCTGTTTTGATTATCTTTATCATACAATATATCGCCTATAGCCAAAACATAATCATTCATCTCAGTATTCACCCCATATTCTATCAAGATCGTCATTTGTTAGAATTTTGTGTTCCATATCGCAGCGGATCTTTTTCGTGGCGATATTATGCCTTATGTTACTGTATCTATCAAAGACACGGCTTTCGTCATAATACTCTGTGACAAGCCTTATATTTGATGCCAATATCGTGTTAACGTCCTCTTTGAAAAGCATATCAAACTCAATATTGTTATGTTCCCAGTAGAGCTTTTCTATACAGAGAATTTCCAAGGTACGTTTGCTTAGATCACGGTCAGGTTTCACAGAATATGCGTGCAGTTTATTATTTTTCTTTGTGACAAGAAAATCAGTTGTCATAATATGATCAGAATTGCCTGGGTGTTTAAAACCATATTTATCGGCGATCCTGCTTGTGATATTTCGGTCAAGAGGGTATTGCTCCCGAATATCTATATTATTATCGTCCCAGCGGAGAATGTAAAACCATAAAGCTTCCGCCTGTGACAGACAATGAACGCCACGTCCTGTTTTCCAATCCTTGATGACGGAAGTTGTCCCCAAGCTATTGAACTCATTGGTCATCACATATGACTTGTACTTTGCACCCTCACCGGATCCTTGTCCCCTTGCTAGTTTCGTTGCTCTGGATATACGTTTGCTCATAGCTTTTCCCTCAATGTGTGGTTACACTTATTTGACTTATTTTTATATCTTAGTTAGTTTTTATGATGTTATACATCTTTTTTAGCACACGTTTGTTCTTTTATTATAGCATTGCAATATGAATTGAATGTTAATAAATCTTTGAACGTGATAGAATTATAGATTATTTCTGCCTTATTAATGTTACAAAAATGGCATAACTTACGTTGTTGTAAGTTATGCCATTGTATAATCAATGAAAATATAGGATATTAATGTCAGAGATATCTCATTATAATTGTAATTTTGTTTTGTGTACAAGCTGTTAATATCTCATTATGAATTGTCATATCTCATTATGAATTGTAATTTTACAAAATGATTTTACAAAAATCACAAATGCAAAACTCTCTCCTTTATCTCTTGAGTCCTGCCCTGATTCCAGAACTGCGTGCCGATGTAGCCGCAGGTGCGCCTTGCAACGTTCAGAGTGTTCTGATCTCTGTTGCCGCAGTTCGGACACTCCCATACAAGCTTGCCGTCATCTTCTACTATCTTTATCTCACCATCAAAACCGCACTTCTGACAGTAGTCGCTCTTTGTGTTAAGCTCTGCATACATGATGTTGTCGTAAATATGCTGCATAACAGCAAGAACAGCCTCTATGTTGTTCTGCATATTCGGCACTTCCACATAGCTGATAGCTCCTCCTGGTGAAAGAGCCTGGAACTGTGACTCAAAGGTGAGCTTGTCAAATGCGTCGATGTTCTCGGTAACATGGATATGATAGCTGTTTGTGATGTAGTTTCTGTCTGTTACACCTTCGATAACACCGAAACGCTTCTGCAAACATCTTGCAAATTTGTATGTTGTGGACTCCAATGGCGTGCCGTAAAGGCTGAAATCTATGTTTGTTTCTGCTCTCCACTTTGCGCAGGCGTCATTAAGGTGCTGCATAACTTCAAGTGCAAAAGGCGTTGCTGAAGGGTCTGTGTGTGACTTGCCCGTCATGTATCTTACACATTCGCAAAGACCTGCATAGCCAAGTGATATGGTGGAATATCCGCCGAACAGGAGCTTGTCGATAGTTTCGCCCTTTTTAAGCCTTGCCAATGCACCGTTCTGCCAAAGGATAGGCGCAACGTCTGACGGAGTGCCTTTAAGTCTTTCGTGACGGAGCATAAGCGCACGTCTGCAAAGTTCAAGTCTTTCATCAAATATCAACCAGAACTTATCCATATCCTTATATGACGAGCAGGCAACGTCCACAAGGTTTATTGTAACAACGCCCTGATTGAATCTGCCGTAATATTTAGGCTTGCCGTTTTCGTCAAGATATGTTGTAAGGAAGCTTCTGCAGCCCATGCAAGGGTAGCACTGACCATTTCCGTTCTTGTCTACCTTAAGCTCCTTCATTTTCTTTTCGCTTATATAGTCAGGCACCATTCTCTTTGCGGTACACTTTGCAGCAAGCTTTGTAAGCTCCCAATATTTTGAGCCTTCTCTTATGTTGTCCTCTTCAAGGACATATATTAGCTTAGGAAACGCAGGTGTTATATAGACGCCCTTTTCGTTCTTTACGCCTTGGATACGCTGTCTGAGCATTTCCTCTATGATAGCCGCAAGGTCATCTCTTGTCTGACCCTCAGGCACCTCGTCAAGGTACATGAAAACAGTAACGAAAGGTGCTTGACCATTTGTTGTCATAAGAGTGATGACCTGATACTGTATCATCTGAACGCCCTGAACTATCTCAGCCTTTACTCTCATTTCGGCTACCTTATTTATAGTATCCTCGTCGGCAGGGATATTAAGCTCTGCGAACTCCTTTTTTACCTCACGGCGGTATTTATCACGGGATATCTGAACGAACGGAGCAAGGTGGGAAAGTGTGATACTCTGTCCGCCATACTGTGAAGAAGCTATCTGAGCGATAGATTGTGTAGCGATATTGCAGGCTGTAGAGAAGCTGTGTGGCTTTTCTATCATGACCTCGCTTATGACGGTGCCGTTCTGGAGCATATCCTCAAGATTTACAAGACAGCAGTTGTGCATATGCTGAGCGAAATAATCGGCGTCGTGGAAATGTATCAGACCTTTTTCGTGAGCTTCAACTATATCGTCAGGAAGCAAAAATCTTCTTGTGATATCCTTGCTCACTTCACCTGCCATATAATCCCTCTGAACTGAATTGACAGTAGGGTTCTTATTGGAATTTTCCTGCTTGACTTCCTCGTTCTCAAAGTTAAGAAGAGAAAGTATCTGCTTGTCAGTAGTATTAGCCTGTCTGACGATAGAACGCTCATAGCGGTAGGTGATATAATGCTTTGCCACTGTATATTTGCCGTGGCGCATGATATCGGCTTCTACCCAGTCCTGAATAGTTTCAACGTCCATAGCCCTATTCATTTCAGAGCATTTGTCCTCTATATTCTGTGCTATCTCTCCTATTTCTCCCTCAGAGAGCCTATCCTTTTCCTCCACAGTGATATTAGCTTTCGCAACGGCATTTTCTATCTTTTCCTTATCGAACGTATTCTCAGCGCCGCTTCTTTTTATTATCTTCACCTATACTCTTCCTTTCATTCTATCCTGCTCAACCACTATATATTGTGGTTGACTTCTTTTATTACAACATAATATTGAACATTTACTATTATACCACAATCAGAATATAAGTCAAGGGCATAGAATGATAAATAATCTACAAAAATTCCGGTTAAAAACAGAGCAGTTTGCCGAAAAAGTATTACAAATGATTACAAACACTTGATTGACAAAAAGTGTGAAAAACAATGGCATTTAAAGGGTGGATAAAGGTGTGAAGCTACAAGAAACGATGTGAACATTCTGTAAAATAAGTGGAGAAATTCAATTAACTTGTTGACAAGGGTGCTTGCATATGATATAATATTAGAGTTGAATGCGCCAGTAGCTCAGCTGGATAGAGTGACTGGCTACGAACCAGTAGGTCGGGGGTTCGAGTCCCTTCTGGCGCACCAGCGTATTTACGCACTTTGCGGGCTTGCAGGGTGCGTTTTTTGTTGTCAACTTTGTAATGTAGGGCGAGTCCCTGTACAAAACACGCTTTACTTAGTGTAAGGCGTGTTTTTTTTATTTCTGTCATTGCCAAAGCACTGTCAATGTGGTATAATATGACCATTAGGAGGCATTAACTATGAAAACAGAGAAAAAGAAAACCAAGGTAGACCTTGTGACGGGGTTTCTCGGAGCAGGGAAGACCACTTTTATAAAAAAATATGCCCGTTATCTTTTGGATAAGGGCTGTAAAATTGGCGTGTTGGAGAATGATTTCGGTGCAGTGAATGTGGATATGCTTCTTTTGCAGGAGCTTTTGGACGAGAATTGCGACCTTGAAATGGTTTCGGCGGCTGATAAGGATTGCCATAGACGGCGTTTTAAGACTAAGCTTATCGCTATGGGTATGCGTGGTCTTGACAGGGTCATTGTGGAGCCGTCAGGTATCTATGAAGCTGACGAGTTCTTTGATGTGCTCAGAGAAGAACCTCTTGATAATTGGTATGAGATAGGAAGCGTTATAACTATTGCAGATGCCTGCCTTGATACCAACTTGTCGGAAGCTTCTGATTATCTTCTTGCTTCTCAGCTTTCGGAAGCAGGCATAGTTCTCATGAGCAGATGTCAGGAAGCCACAAAGCAGGAGCTGGAGGATACTCTAACACACCTTGAAGCCGTGCAGAAAAAGTTCCATTGCCACAGAATGACAAAGCCTGAGATAATAATGAAAGATTGGTCGGAGCTTACAGATGAGGATATGGAAAGGATAGCCAACAGTGGCTATGAGCCTGATTCCCACGAAAAGCTGTGGTTCGACCAAGATAAAGCTTATACCTCTTTGTATTTTATGAATATGAAGCTTCCTGACAATGCTATGGAAGATGCTGTGAGCAGGCTTATGAGCGACAGCAAGTGCGGAAGGATATTCCGTGTAAAAGGCTTTATGCAAAACGCTGAGGGCAAGTGGCTTGAGCTTAACGCCACCCACAAGAACATCACTGTTAAGCCTATAGAGCGAGGTCAGGCGGTGTTTATCGTCATTGGCGAGGGGCTTGACAAAGAGCATATTGACGGCTATTTTGTGCCTGTATAGTGTCAAAATATTGTAAAATAAATGCGGAATGTATTGTATATAAGCTTGGATAGTGATATGATAATTGCAGGCTATAATTACACATTTTAAAGATCGGTGCAAGTGTATCTCATGCTGCAATGTATGGCGTAAAATGCCCGTCACGGCGAGTGACTGTAGGGGAGCGGCGCAATTTCTGCTTTGCAGAAATATGACGTCCCGTTCGGAGAGCGACATGGTTTGTATAATCGCAAATTCATGCAGGCGAGCAAATGCGGGCGAACACTGTTCGCCACTACAATACATTATGTGGACGTAAAAAGCCTTGCGTAGATAAATATAATCATAAACCAACAGGAGAAATCAATGACATACAAAGAGATAAGAAAAAACAAGGAAATAAAAGCATTTATAAAAAGGGCAGGGATAAATCTTACATCTCTGGGTTTTACAGACCATTCAGAGGTGCATACCACTCTTGTGGCAGACAGAGCCGCCGCAATACTTAAAGAGTTCGGCTATGATGAGCATACCATAGAGCTTGCAAAGATAGCAGGGTATATGCACGATATCGGCAACGCTGTCAATCGTACACACCATGCAGAGTATGGTGCAATACTTGCAAACGATATTCTCAAAGACACTGATATGCCATTGGAAGATAGGGTGACGATAGTTTCCTGCATTGGAAGCCATGACGAATCAACAGGGGGCGCAACAGACCCGGTGTCAGCCGCAGTGATAATAGGTGATAAAACAGACGTGCGAAGAAATCGTGTGTCAAATAAGGATAAGTCCTCTTTTGATATCCATGACAGGGTGAACTATGCGGTAACAGAAGCGAGCTTAAAGATAAATGCTGATAAAAAGGTCATATCCCTTAATTTGCAGATAGACGAAAGTATCTGCACCATGTATGACTATTTTGACATTTTCCTGCAGCGTATGCTTATGTGCAGAGGTGCGGCAGGTGTTCTGGGAGCAAAGTTCAAGCTTACAGCAAATGGAAGCAAAGTATTGTGATTTAACGCACAAACTATGTAGGGGAGCGGCGCAATTTCTGCTTTGCAGAAATACGACGTCCCACTCGGGGCGATATGGTTTGGATTATCCAGAATTTGTGTAGAGCAACATTGTGCGGATAATACAAATGAGATTGCAGACGAAACGTCGAGGGGACGGGTTGTCGAGGGCGCCAGCCCCTACAATAATGTTGTGCGGATATTGAAAATTGTGCAAAAAAGGGACTACCTAAGGTCGCCCCTCATTTTTATTCAGCGGTGCAAATTTGTATCATATCACAATGTGTGGCGTAAAATGCCCGTCACGGCGAGTGACTATTTAACCGTCTTTTCAGTATAAGCACCATAATAGTTCACACCATTGTATTTTCTGTATGCCCTTATTCTGAATGTTTTAGTGCCTGACAGATTTTTTGCAGTGTAGCTTTTGCCTGATGTTGTGGTGAGCTTCTTCCAACTGCTTCCTGACTTAACATATATCTCATATCCTGTGGCTTTTGATACCTTGTTCCATGCAAGTGAGATTTTGCTTCCCGAACGCTTTGCTGTTTTGACAGTGACGTTTGCAGGAAGTGTGCAGGTGACAAGTTGTGCAGGCTTGCTGTATTGCATAACATTGTCGCTTACATAATATGCCTTTACTCTGTATGTGTACATAGTGCCTGATGACTTGCCTGAGTTTGTGTAGTATGGATAAGCAGTGTCCCCAAGCTTTTTGTAGCTGTCGGTAGTGCCTATCCACTGATAAACGCTGTAGCCAGATACTCCATTCACGCTTTCCCATGTGATAGTGTTGGAACTTGATGTGTTCACTGATGAGGAAAGCCCCTTTGGTGTGTTTGCAGGACGAATGGTGATGTCCTTTTCAGTGTAGTCACCGTAGTAGTTTATGTAGTTATAATTTCTTATGGCTCTCACTCTGAAACGATAAGCTGTTTTCTGTGAAAGATCGCTTGCAGTGTAGCTCGTTCCCGAAAGGGTGGAGAGAGTTTTCCATGTTCCGTTTGTGTACATCTCTACCTGATAGCCTGTAGCCTTTGATACCTTGTTCCAGTTGAGTGTTATGGAATCAACGTCAGTGGAGCAAAGGGAGAATGATACGTTTGCAGGAAGAGTGCAGGTGGTAAGCTCAGAGGAATATGCACCCTCGATACGCTGTCCGTCAACAGTGTTGAATGCCCTTACCTTGTATCTGTACATCGTGCCTGAGCTTTTCTTTGAGTTTGTGAACTTTGTGGACGTGGTCGTGCCTATGAGCTTGTAGCTGTCGTTAGTACCTATCCACTGATAGATCTCATAGCCTTCCGCTTTTTTGGAAGCGTTCCATGTTATGGTGTTTGATGTAGAAGTGTTTGAAGTGCTTCTTATGCCTGTTACTGTACTTGGTATGTCAGTGACCTCAGCGTTTACATATGTGTAACCACCATTGTAGTATACGCCACTGTAATTTCTTCTTGCTTTTACCCTGAACTTATTAACACCGTTCTGTGTGATACCATTCACCTTGTATGAAAGGCTTGAAGTTGTGCCGACCTGCTTCCATGCACCGTTCACATAATGCTCCACGATGTAGTCGGTCGCCTTTGAAACTTTGTCCCAGCTAATGGTAACAGAAGTTCCCCTTGCAGAAGCGGATATCTTTGAGATGTTCGCAGGAAGCGTGCAGGTGGTGAAAACATCAGAGTAATCCCCGTAAACACGCTTGCCTGAAGCGTCACTGTAGGCTCTCACCATGTATTTGTACATGGTGCCTGTGGACTTGTTGGAGTTTGTAAAAAATGTATCCTTTGTATCCCCTATTTTTTTCTTGTTAGGGTCGCTAGGGCTTGTTCCCTGATATACCTCATATCCTGTTGCGTCAGGAGCGCCGTTCCAGGCAAATTTGTTGGAGGTGGAGGTGTTTGCCACTGAGATAAGGTCGGACACATAAAGTGGAAGCTTGCCCGAATACCATACGTTCACGTCAGTGTAGGCTGAAATGCCTGAAACAGTACCGCTTCCTGAATATTGCCACATATCCATGCGTTGGTCATAATTGGTGTTGCTTGTGTAGTGAGCCAGCCATATAGGATATTTCTTGCCAAGCCCTGCTCCGTCAATGTAGTAGTTTAGCCATGTGTAGTTTGCATAAACACCTGCGCTGTAGCCAGACTTTATGATAGTGTCGCAAAAAGCTGTGCAAAGAGCGGTCTTTTGAGCCTTGGAAAGCCCTGCGCTGTCAAGTCTGCCAGTGTCATAGTCAACAGACTCGATATCGTAATAAACAGGCATTTGCAGAGAATATCCCTTTATCCTGTCAAGAACGAACTTAGCCTCTGCCTTAGCCTCGGCTGTGGTTATCGCCTGCGTGTAGAAGTATACGCCAACTTTAAGCCCTGCCTTGGTAGCTCCGTCAAGATAGGTCTTGAACTTAGGGTCTTCCACAAGCGTTCCTGCACTGCCATAGCCACGGTAGCCTACTCTTATGATAACAAATTCCACACCGCTGTTTTTGACCTTTTTCCAATCTATGTTGCCTTGATAATAGGAAACGTCAATGCCATAGACCTTTGAAACACCGCTGAATCTGTTTTGATGAGTAAGGCTGTCAGCCCCCCACAGAGCAGACATTGTCATAATGCCGTATGGATCGTTGTTTTCAAGATATTTATGATACTCAGGGTCGTCCTCAGTGACAGGCTCTAAAAGACCATCAGCCTCCATATTGCCTGTAGCATATTCAGGCTTTGATATCTGGATATCATTTGAAAGCTCACTTGACGCAATGCTTTTCTCTGCCGCATACACGAATGGAACAGACTGAGCCATTATTGCCGCTGACAAAACCACACCAGTCAGCTTTGGAATAAATTTCATAATTTCCTCCCGTAGAATTGTAGGCAGAGTTAACATTTTTCCTGCCATTTTACACGATAATTTTTACACACCCTTTATTATAGCCCTTTTTCAGCACGTTGTCAAATTCGCATTTATACAAATAAATACAATTCAGTAATTTTAAAGTTAAATCATTACACTTATTTTGAGATTTATGTAATAATAAGTAAGTAAAGATGTTCATGATACACAAGATTAGGAAAGAAATTTTGTGTATCATGATATGCCTTAAATGGCACTGCAAGGCACAGTTAATGAGAATAATCAGCATTTTAGCTGGCATAATAATGGAGAAAAAAGAAAAGGAGAGCATAAAAAATGGATATATCAAAGCGAAACGCAGTTAGGATAGTGTCTTTCACAGTGGCTGTCGTGGGTGTGCTTGCGGTGAGAAATATACAACTTATGAGCAGCGAAAAAAGGGCGTTGCGTAGTGTGAACTACACCTATTCAAGAGCCATGGGCGATCTGTGCGACGCAGTAGAGAACGTGAGCGACACTCTTGAAAAGGAACTTTATGCAGGCTCAGGAAAAATGCACCAGTCACTTGCGGTGAAGCTTTACAGAGAAGCGTCCTCGGCAAAGGCGGCTCTGTCACAGCTTCCCATAGAAGAGCTGCAGCTTGAAAACACCTACAAATTTCTCTCACAGGTAGGAAACTACTCCATGGCAGTGAGCGAGAGGCTCATAAACGGCGAGGAGATAACAGACGAGGAGTATGAGAACATATCCTCGCTCTATGACTTTTCCAAAGAACTTTCCGAGGATATGTGGGAGCTTGAAAGCTCAGTGAACAGCGGTGAGATAGCCCTCACCCAAACAGGCTCACAGCAGAGCGACCCGCCCACAGTGACAGAGGGCTTCTCAGACTTTGAGGGAAGCTTTGAAAGCTATCCAAGCCTTATTTATGACGGCCCATTCTCAGACAATATCATGGAGCGTACCCCACGCATGACATCTGAGGCAGAGAACGTTTCACAGACCAAAGCCCTTGAACGCTGTTCCCTGGGGCTTAACATGAACTCCACAGTGTTCACAGATATCTCAGAGGTAGAGGGCAAAATGCCATGCTGGAGATTTTCAAACGAGGATAAGACGGTGGCTTGCGAGGTGACAAAGCAGGGTGGATATATCTCATATTTCCTCAAAAGCCGTATCAGCGAAAGCACAGAGCTTACAAACGAGCAGGGAGTAAAGGCAGCAGAGGATTTTCTCGATGACCTCGGCATACTGTCCATGAAAACCACCTACTATGAGAATATCGACAACGTTCTCACAGTGAATTTCGCCTACAACGACCTTGACGTGTGCTGT
>ERZ779658.658-NODE-658-length-33621-cov-5.840076_pt1 | contig 33621 bp, 28 predicted proteins | sample MGYA00511485_ERZ779658 | MGnify/ENA primary metagenome ERZ779658 (study PRJEB29588, sample SAMEA2162182) | human gut metagenome | biome: human gut; feature: human-associated habitat; material: faeces | place: Denmark | collected 2008/2010 ... | reverse complement strand
GCGACATTCTACCATTCCGCCGCAGTGCGATCCTCGCGGAGCGTTTTTATCGTATGGAAACGAAGTTTCCTATATGATAAAAATAACGGGTGGGGATTATAAGCCCCACCCGTTTACGCATTCCATTCGCATTCGCCGGACGTGCGGAACATCAGCAGCGCCTCGCGGCAGGAAAATTCACCCAGCTCATAGTATCCGTGGGAAAGTCGGTTGATGCGTTCCAGAGAAACTGCGCGGTTGGCACATTTTGGCTGGTCATAAATAAACCGGATGCCCTTGGCATAATATTCAGCGTCGAATTCGGGAGTTCCTTCTTCCTCATAATAAGGGTCGAAGAAAAACACCTCATCCCTGGAAATGCCGGTTAAAAGCACATAGTGCGGAACTTCAAGAAAAAGACGCAGCACGACAGCTGCGCCGTGCAAAAGCGCCTGACTGATTTCGCTGTCCGGGGACAGTGTAACATCGTTACCGAAAAGAAACTGCGTCTGGATCGGAAAAGAGCGGACAGCTGCCAGCTGATTTAACCAACTGCCGACAAAACGCATTGCGGCGGCGGAAGTGCCGTGACGGCATGGTTGTCCCTGTTCGTTATAAGTGTCCATTGTATAGAGCATAATACATTTGAGGATGTCAGGACTGATTTCTTCCCGATCAAACAGGTAGCGGATTCCGTTGGTAATAGAAACAGAACCGCAGTCATATTCTGAGGACTGATAATTTAAGTAATTTTTCATTGAAAAATCCTCCGGTAAAGCATATTATATAAGGTCAGTGGATTGTTCCGTACTGCGCACTTCCACAATCCTACCCACCTATGAGCAAGCTCCTGTGGGCTTAGACCTTTTGATCCTGGCATCCTTATAGGATAGAAAGAATCGTGCGCTCTGCTGTCGAATATAACGCGAACCCCGTATTTTGTCAAGAATATGGGAATAGAGTCTTGACAGATCGAAAAAAATAGAATACAATTCTCACTAACATACCGGATAGGTAGGTATTGAGCGGCGGATGATTCGCCTAAAAGGAGGAGCAGTTATGAAAAAACGAAACAGGATCTTAAGCCTGCTTCTGGCAGGAGCGATGGCGCTGGGACTGACTGCGTGCGGTGCATCGAATGCAGGAACTGCAGCAGATGAAACCGGAAGCGCAGCGGTGAGCACAGAGAGTGCATCCTCAGACACAGCAGCTTCGGGAGAGAAGATTATCAACGTCGGTGTGACCAATACCATCGGCAGTATCAATCCCCTTTTGTTAAACGGCGGCGAGATTAACAAATATGCGACCGGACTGATGTTTTTGCCGTTGATGGAGCTGGATGCTGACTTGAACTTCGAGGGCATGCTGGCAGATTCCATCACAACAGAAGATAACAAAAACTTTATCGTTCACATCGATGATGCTGCGACCTGGTCGGACGGAACGCCTGTTACAGCAGATGATGTGGTTTATACCGCGCTTCGCCTGGCGAGCCCGGTCATCGGCAATACTGCAATGATGTATTATGTATTTGAGGGTGTTGGCGACGATGGCTTTGTAGAGGAAGGTGCAGAGAGCATCGACGGCATTCAGAAGGTAGACGATAAAACGGTACAGTTTACGACCAAAGAAGAAATGCCGATTACTACCTTTGAAAACAGCTATGCGAGATATCTGCTGACTCTGCCCAAGCATGTGATCGAGCAGTATTCCGAGGAAGAGCTTTCCACAGCGGATTGGTTCAACCATCCCGATGTTGTCAGCGGACCGTTCATCGTAACGGATTTCGATGTGGATCATTATATTTCCTATGAAGCGAACAAGGATTATTGGAAGGGCGCGCCCAAGATCGACAAGCTCAACATCAAAATCGTAGACGGCAGTCAGCTGTATGCAGGTCTGCAATCCGGCGAAATCGATATCACCCAACAGACGATGAGTGATATCCCGCAGGAGGACTATGAGAGCGTAGAAGCCCTGGACAATGTAGAAGTTGTATACGGTTCCCCGGTTACCAACCAGTCCGTATTTATCCAGACAAAGAACGTTCCGGATGTAAAAGTTCGTCAGGCGATGCTGTATGCGATCGACCGTCAGCAGATTCTGGAGGAACTGTTAAACGGACATGGTGAAATTGTAGATGGATTCCTGTCCAGTGCAAGCCCGTTCTATGATGATTCCCTCACACCGGTTTCCTATGATCCGGAAAAGGCAAAAGCACTTCTGGAAGAAGCTGGATGGGACGGCTCCCAGACAATCCGTTTCTATGTAAATTCCGGCGATTCGACCTTTGTAAACGCAGCCTCCATTATCGCTGCAGAGTGGGCTGCAGTCGGCATCAAGGCGGAAATTCAGACCGTTGACTTCGCAACGCTGATGAGCGTTGCAGGCACAGAGGACTATGATGTACTGGCAGTACAGTACACCTATGCGCCGGTGGATCCCTATCCGGATGTAGCATGGCTGCTTGGCGGGGAAGGAAGCTGGACCGGTTACAACGATGATACGTTAAACGACGCGTTGACCCAATCCCAGCTGACAAGTGATCCGGAGGAAACAAAAGAGCTGTTCTCCATTGTGGATAAAAAGGTACAGGAAGATGTTCCGATGTTCTCCGCCTATGTTATCAGCGCACAGGGGGCAGTCAGCAAGCGGATTACAGGCGCAGCTCCCAGCGTATACGGCTTCTTCAACGATGTCCAGAACTGGGACGTAGTGGAATAAAGAAGAATCCTGTTTCACAGAATTCTATTCTGCCGCAGTGGGATCTTCGCGGAGCATTTTTATCAGAGAAAAAAGAAGTTTTCCTCCGATAAAAAGTTTGTATTTCATATATTTTATGCTATGATAATAACTGCCGCACATCTCTTTTTTGGGAGGTGTGCGGCAGAATCTGATATATGAGTAAAGTGAGGAAAAGCAAATGCCGCATTTACTGGAAGTAGAGGGGCTGACAACCGTTTTTGACAGCGACTACGGACGCACTGTCAGCGTGGACCATGTAAATTTTCATGTAGATAAGGGAGAAGTTGTCTGTATCGTCGGCGAATCCGGCTGTGGCAAGAGCGTGACCTCACTTTCTGTTATGGGGCTGCTTGGAAGAGGCGGAACCGTGACGGAGGGAAGCGTCGTATTCGAGGACAAGAACCTTCTGACGATGACGGAAAAAGAGCTGGATAAAATCCGGGGCGACCGTCTGACGATGATTTTTCAGGACCCGCTGACCTCTCTCGATCCGGTCTTTACAGTCGGCAACCAGCTGATGGAGAGCATCCGAAAGCATATGAGACTGTCAAAAGAAGAGGCGCGAAAGCGGGCAGAGCAGATTTTAGGAAAAGTTGGTATGCCCGATCCTCACGGTGTCATGAAAAAATATCCCCATACGCTTTCCGGCGGCATGCGCCAGCGTGTGATGATCGCGATGGCTCTGTGCTGCAATCCGGGCCTGCTGATCGCAGATGAACCGACGACGGCACTGGATGTGACGATTCAGGCACAGATTATGGCGCTGTTGCGCAATCTGCAAAAAGAGAGTGGGATGTCGATGATCCTGATCACCCATGACATCGGGCTGGTAGCGAGCATGGCGGACCGTGTGATCGTTATGTACGCCGGACAGATGATCGAGAAAGCACCGGTAAAGGAGCTGTTTGCTGCGCCGGCACATCCGTATACAAAGGCACTTTTGCAGACGGTTCCCGGAATTTATGACGAAAAGGACAGGGAGCTTGTCGCGATTCCCGGCATGGTTCCGGAAAACTATGATTCTATCTCCGGCTGCCGGTTTGCAGACCGCTGCGCCTTCCGGACAAAAGGCTGCGATCAGCCTCAGAGCTACAGACAGATCGGGGAAGGACATTTTGTCAGATGTATGCTCGCCAAAGAAGGAGAAACGTGAAGATGAGCATAAATATGGAAGAAAAAAACACGGAGAAGGAGCCGCTGATCCGGGTAGAAAACCTGAAAAAATATTATCCCATCCGGGGCGGCGTTATTACCCATACGACAGGCTATGTGCATTCGGTGGACGGCGTTTCCTTTTCGATTGCAGAGGGAGAAACCCTCGGTCTGGTGGGCGAATCCGGCTGCGGCAAATCGACGGTGGGCAGACAGCTGGTCGGCCTGGAAAAGCCGACGGGCGGCAGGCTGTTTTATCATGGAAAGGATATGGAAAAGCTTTCCGGAAAAGAGAAAAAGAGCGTGCGCACGCAGCTGCAGATGGTGTTCCAGGACCCATATTCTTCCCTGAATCCGAGAAAGCATATTTATGAAATTTTATCCCAGCCGATGCTCTATCATGGGATTTCCAATAAAGAAACTGTCCACAGGGACGTTGACCGACTGCTGGATATGGTAGGACTTCCCAAACACGTCCTCGGGCGCTACCCGCATGAGTTCTCCGGCGGACAGCGGCAGAGAATCGGGATTGCGCGGGCACTGTCTTTAAATCCCAGGTTTTTGGTCTGCGATGAGCCGGTCAGCGCGCTGGACGTTTCGATTCAGGCACAGATTCTGAATCTGCTGCGCAGTCTGCAAAAGGATCTCGGGCTGACGTGCATGTTCGTTGGACATGGACTCGGCGCGGTCAATTATGTCAGCGACCGGATCGCAGTCATGTACCTTGGTAAAATTGTGGAGATCGGACCGGCGCAGGAGGTGTTCCATCATCCGGTACACCCTTACACCCGTGCCCTGATCGATGCAGTGCCAATTGCAGATCCCAAAAAGCGGGAACAAAAACCGCTTCTGACCGGAGAAATCGGCTCCAGCACGAACCCGCCCTCCGGCTGCCGCTTCCATCCGAGATGTCCGTATGCGACGGAAAGCTGCAGACAGGAAGTGCCGGAGCTTTGCAGTGTTTTCCCAGGCAGCAGTCATCTGGCGGCGTGCCCATATGCAATTGCGCAGCTGACTGGCGGCGCACCCGCATACGATGCGAAGATGCAGCAGGTTGTCGTAGAGCAGAAATGGAGATAAAAGTGACATGGGAAAATATATGATCAAGCGCATCCTGATCGCCATCCCGGTTCTGATTGGGATCACGATCATCGACTATGCGATTATGTGTCTTGCGGGCAGCCCACTGCAGATGCTGCAGGGACCCCGAATTTCCCAGGCTGCGGTTGCGGCAAAGGAAATCGCCCTCGGTCTGGATAAACCGTTTTATGTGCAGTATTTTGTCTGGTTAAAACAGCTTTTACATGGAAATATGGGCTATTCGATCAAGTCCTATCAGGCAGTCAGCGAGATGATCGCAAGCCATTTGGGACCGACGCTTTTGCTGATGGGCGTATCGCTTCTGGTCAGCTTGCTGATGGCGGTGCCCGCCGGAATTTACAGTGCGATCAAGCAGTATTCCGCAGGAGATTATACGGTTGTTACACTTTCCTTCCTGGGAAGCAGCGTGCCCGGATTTTTCCTTTCTTTGCTGTTGATCTATCTGTTTACGGTAAAGCTTGGCTGGCTTCCGTCCAGCGGAATGGCGACGCTCGGAACTGCAGGCGGCGCGGGTGATGTGGCAAAGCATATGGTGATGCCGGTGTTAGTCCTGGCTACCTCCATGGCGGGTACAAATATCCGTTATATTCGAAGCGCGATGCTGGAAATTTTGCAGCAGGATTACCTGCGCACGGCAAAGGCAAAGGGAATCGGAAGATTTCTTGTCATCAATAAGCATGCGCTGCGCAACGCACTGATCCCGATTATTACGGTAATCGGAATGGAGATTCCAGTGCTGTTCGGCGGTCAGGTTATCATTGAGCAGGTCTTTTCCTGGCCGGGACTCGGACTGATGACGATGAGCGCAATCACGAACCGGGATTATCCGGTTATTATGGGTGTCTGCCTGCTGTCTGCAATCGTTGTGCTGGCGGCAAACCTGATTACGGATATTTTATACGCACTGGCAGACCCGACAATCCAGCTGAAATAGGAGCGGCGAAGATGGAGAAAAAAGATCGTATCAAAAAAGATATTTCAAGAGAAAGCTATTTGCAGACCGTCATCCGTCGTTTTAAACAGCATCATCTGGCAACGGTCAGCCTTGTGGTTTTAGCGGTTTTGGTGGTGGCAGCGCTTTTGGCACCGATCATCGCACCGTATAATCCGGATGAAATCGTCGGAGGCTTTTCCAAAGCGCCAACAGCAGAGCATTGGCTGGGAACGGATCAGATCGGTCGTGACGTCTTGAGCCGGCTTTTGTATGCAACGCGGATTTCCCTGTTGGTCGGTGTGCTGGCGACGGCGATCTCTACTGTGATCGGGGTGATTCTAGGACTGATCGCCGGGTATTTTGGCGGCGCTGCGGATATGATTATCATGCGCTTTACGGATATGGTCATGTCGTTTCCCTATATTTTGCTGGTGCTGGTTGCGGCGTCGATTTTTAAGCCGGGGCTCTGGAGCATCATCCTGATTCTGGGCTTTGTAGACTGGCCGGGAATTGCCCGTCTGGTTCGCGGCAATGTGCTGAGCCTGCGGGAGAGTAATTTTATTAAAAGTGATCTCGTGGCAGGAATGCCGCTTCCGTATATTCTGTTTTCCGAGATTCTGCCGAATACCGCTGCGCCGATTCTGGTGTATGCAACGTCGGTTCTGGCGTTGTCGATGTTGGATGAGGCGGCACTTTCGTTCCTCGGAATGGGTGTGCAGCCGCCGACCGCGAGCCTTGGAAACATGTTAAACGGCGCGCAGTCGCTGACTGTACTGACGAAACAGCCGTGGCTCTGGATTCCGTCCGGGCTGATGATCGTGGTGCTGGTCATTGCGATTAACTTTATCGGTGACGCGCTGCGGGATGCGCTGGATCCCAATAGCGGAAAATAAGACTGGAACACGCAAAAGCAGAAAGGACTGCAGCAGGAACACTGCAGGAGGACATCGGAGGGATTTGCGATGATACAGGAAATGGATTTAATGGAAATTTTTTACTGGTTTCACAGACATCCGGAGCTGTCTTATGAGGAATACGATACAACTGCGCAGATTAAAAAGCTGTTGAAAGCAGCGGATGTAAAGATCCTGCCGATTCCGATGGAAACCGGTCTGATTGCTGAGGTAAAGGGAGAAAAGGATGGTCCGGTGCAGGCGCTTCGCTGTGATATTGACGCGCTGCCGATTACTGAGCTGACGGATTTACCTTATGCGTCGGAATGTCCGGGAAAGATGCACGCCTGCGGACACGATTTTCACATCACGGCGGGAATCGGGACTGCGATCTGGCTGCAGGAACATAGGGACGAGCTCTGCGGGACAGTGAGGTTTTTCTTCCAGCCAGGTGAAGAGTCCTCCCTGGGCGCACGGAAAGTGCTGGAAACGACGGCACTCGATTCGGTTACGCGCGTCTGGGGCTTTCATTCTGATCCGACCAATTTGGTCAATGCCATCGGCATCCGGGAGGGCGCAGTTGCGGCGGCAGTAGATCGGTTTGTGATTACGATAACGGGCGTCGGCTGCCACGGCGCACACCCGGATGATGGCGTTGATCCAATTCCGGCGGCTGCAGCCATGGTTCAGGCATTTCAGACGATCGTGACCCGCAATATCAATCCGTTCCATCCTACACTCATCAGCGTTACGCGACTGGAAGCGGGAAATACCTGGAATGTGATTCCGCAGACAGCACAGCTGGAGGGAACTGTTCGGACCATGGATCGGCAGGATCGCTGCCTGTTTGAAAAACGCTTAAAAGCAATTGCAGAGCGGACCGCATCTGCCTATGGAGCGTCCGCAGAGGTAGAGTGGATTCCCGGTCCTCCGGCTGTTTGCAACGATGCAGAAATGGCGGCTTTTGCAAAGGAAACGGCAGAAGCGGAGGGCTTTTGGACTGTTCCGGAAGAACAGTCGCTCGGCGGAGATGATTTTTCTTTCTACATGGAGAAAGTGCCCGGCTGCTATATTAAAATCGGCATCGGAAAGGGGGCGACAATCCATCAGCCGACCTTTCAGGTGGACCCGGCGGCATTGATGCCTGCGGTACGGTATTTGAGTCGTCTGCTGCTGCGCTGGGGCGAGGAAAAGGTCTGAGCGACGCAGCAGCCGAGGAATATGCATAGTAATACGCAGCTTTTGCGTAAGAACACAATATAAGAAAAGGGGTAAAAAACATGAGCACATTTCGATTTGCCATTATGGGAGCAGGTAATATCGCACATCAGTTTTGCGATGCAGTGACGCTGGTGGAGGACTGTGAGGTGAGCGCGATCGCCAGTAAGGATCTGGGACGCGCACAAAAATTTGCGGAGGAATGCAGCGTAGCCCATGCGTATGACAACTATGAGCAGATGCTGATAGAGGAAAAACCGGACTGTGTTTATATTGCAGTGACGCCAAACGACCATTTCCGTCTGACGATGCTTTGTCTGGAGCATCGCGTTCCGGTGTTGTGCGAAAAAGCGATGTTTACAAACAGTGCAGAGGCAAAAGCGGTTTTTGAAAAAGCAGAAAAAGACCAAACCTTTGTAATGGAAGCGATGTGGAGCCGGTTTTTGCCCGCGGTCAACCAGGCAAAAAAATGGGCGGCAGAAGGAAAAATCGGCAGATTGGAAGCCTTACAGGGAAGAATCGGTTTTCTCGCGCCGGAGGGAGCAGACAATCGGTATCACAGCCCTCTGCTGTGCGGCGGAGCTGCGACGGATATCACGGTTTATGCCTATGAAATCGCGACCTGGTTGGTCAATGAGCCTGTCCGCAAAACTTATGCGGCTGCGAACCTTGATCAGACCGGTGTGGACTTAACCGATCAGGTTACGGTGAAGTTCGAACATGTGCTGGCAGATCTTGTGACGAGCTTTGCAGCGCCCATGGGCAACAACATGGTGATTTACGGTCGGGAAGGGCGCATTGAGCTGCCCGATCCCCATTATGCGTCCAAATGCTTTTTATATGGGGCGGATGGAATGCTGAAGGAAGAATTCACAGATACGACGACGCAGAAGGGCTTTACCTACGAGATCGAAGAGACGATCCGCTGCGTGCGCGCAAAGAAGACGGAAAGTCCGGTTGTTCCGCATGCGACGACAATCGCCTGTGCGGAGCTGTTTGATCAGATTCAGGCGGCAAAGAAAGAGTGAACTATCGGAAACAACGTGCAGAAAAAGGCGGTACAGATTTTGAGCTCTGTACCGCTTTTGTGTTGGTGTACCCGGTCCGCATTCCTGCAGGGCAGGGTTCTGTCGCGAAGTTTAGAAATAATCCGAAAAATACGGTTTCTTGACCGGAATCAGCCGCTCCAGCCAGGTCAGCATGTAGTATTCCGTTGAAATTTTTTCATGGTCGTAAAGATAGGTCGGGCGCTTGTAGCCCATCATCAAGGCAGTGAGCGTGTTAATGTCGAGTTCTACGACGTTAATGGACTGATTGTCCTCGACACGCTCACAGGTTGTTCCACCCTCGTGCCAGGAAACGAGAAAATCTCCCTGATTCCAGGAAGCAAGGCCGTCTGTAACCCGGAAATGGATTTTGAAATCCTCCGGCTGGATCTGCCAGGGATACTCCTGCAAAAAGCTTTCAACATCCACGATTCGTGCCATAATATAGGGAGCTATCGTTTCTTCAATCTCACTGTCTTCAAACAGATATGCCATGGGTTCGCCGGAATAATTATCCCCTCGTACCTGTGTGATCATAGAAAAATGCGCGCTGATGTAGTTCCATAGACCGTGTCTGGCCTCGCTGGTTAAATAAACCATTTCCTTAATATGAAAAATTTCATTTGCAATGTAATAAACCAGATAACCAAGGGGCTTGTGTTCTTCATTATAATAAAGGGCTACGATCATATCATCATTTTCCCAGCGCCAGTATTCATCCCAGGCCAGCTTGTCGCGAATGAGTGCACCGTGGTGCTGCATGGCGAAATAGGAATACACGTTATGAAAATCCTCGGAATCCAGGCTGACACGTTCGACCATGCCCCGGACGGGGAAGGCCTTTGGAAGCTGCGTATCCTTGACAGTGAAGGTGAGTTTGTCGGACACGATCTCCCAGCCCATTTTCCGATAAAATGGAATGGAATATGGATATAGAAAGGAAATGGGAAGCTTCTTTTTGTGCATATAGTCGATGACATAGCGCATCAGGGAATGAATCAGTCCGCGTCCGGTGTATTCCGGATAAGTAGTGACTCCGGTGATGCCGCCCATCGCCATAATGTTATCCTGAATGTTGATCTGCATGGAATAAACAACGATCATGGATGCCAGCTTTTCTTTATAAAACCAACCGAGTACATAAGCGTCCTCGAGAATCGGACGTTTGGCATATTTGATCTCCTCCTGCTCCCAGCCGGTCTGGAAGAGCTCGTAGGAGGTTACCTGAAAAGCATACTGTAAAAGTGCGTTGAACTGTTCCAGATCGTTGTGATCGAGCTCACGCATGCGGAAATCACCGTTGACTTCAAGGTAAGTGTGCGTGTCCTTGTCTGACATAGAAGATGCCTCTTTTCTGAATGATGCGGTCTTTAGATTTCAAAGACATCATACAACCAAATGAAAGGCTCGTAAAGAGGAAAACTTTTCGCATGACAGCTTTTGAAATTTAGAGTATACTGTGATATCAGAGAGTCGTATGGATGAAACGACTGCAGAAAGGGACAGGAGGCAAATTGATGAATCAGATTCCCCAGGCAGGAGAAATTTATCAGCATTTTAAAGGAAAGCTTTATCGGATTGTGGCACTGGCAACCCACACGGAAACCGGTGAGCAGCTTGTGATCTATCAGGCACTTTATGGAGAGTTCCAGGTTTTTGCAAGACCGCTTTCCATGTTTCTGGAAAAGGTGGATGCAAAAAAATATCCTGATGCAGCGGGAAAAGACCGCTTTATGCGGATCCCGATGGCAGAAGCAGCGGCAGTGCCCCAGCCCGTTCCAGCGCCGTCAGAGAACCCTGTTGAGCTCCGACCCGCTGCAATGTCGTCAGAGAACCCTGTTGAGCCCCGGCCCGCTGCAATGCCGTCAGAGAGCACTGTTGAGTCCCCGGCCGTTGCAGCATCCTCTGAGAACTCTGTTGAGCCCCAGCCCGATCCCGGTCTGCTCGCTTTTTTAGATGCGGACAGCTACGAAGAAAAGCTGGAAGTATTTGCATCGCTGGAGGGCAAAGTCGATCTTCATATGTTGAATGCCATTGCTGCTTCCCTGGATCTGGAGCTTTCGGAGGGCAGCTTGGAGGAGCAGTACGACACGCTGAAAAGCTGCCTGATGACACTGGAGCGTTATGAGTGCAATCGCCTGCGGTGAGCAAAAAAGAAAAAAACGGAGAACTGGATTGAAACAACAAACCCCAAGAAATATTGAAGTACAGAGAAAACAGGAACTGTTAAACCGGATTGCGCCGGGGCTATTAACATGGTATGATAAAAGCAGGCGGAGCTTACCCTGGCGGGAAGAACCGACGCCGTATCGGGTCTGGGTATCGGAGATCATGCTGCAGCAGACGCGGGTCGAGGCGGTAAAACCGTATTTTGCGCGCTTTATGGAACGACTGCCGGATATCGAAGCGCTCGCCGAAGTGGATGATGATGAATTATTAAAACTTTGGGAAGGGCTCGGCTATTACAGCAGGGCACGGAATTTAAAGGCTGCGGCACAGCAGATTGTGACAGAATACGGCGGAGAGATGCCGTCGGATTACAGGGAGCTTTTAAAGCTAAAAGGAATCGGAAGCTACACAGCTGGCGCGGTTTCTTCGATTGCCTTTAAACAGCCCAATCCCGCAGTGGACGGAAATGTACTGCGTGTCATTTCCCGGCTTTTGGAGGATGACAGCGATATTTCCGATCAGTCGGTAAAAAAAAGAGTAGAGGATGATCTGCGTCCTGTCATGCCAAAGGATCGCCCCGGTGACTTTAATCAGGCGTTGATGGAGCTTGGCGCAACCGTCTGTCTGCCAAACGGTGCACCGAAGTGCAGCAACTGTCCGTGGCAGGAATTCTGCCTTGTAGGATTGCATGGCACCTGGCAGCAGTATCCGCAAAAGGCAGCCAAAAAGGCAAGGACGATCGAAGATAAGACGATTCTCGTGATTCGAACGAGTAAACAGGTCGTTTTGCGTAAGCGTCCGAAAAAGGGACTGCTGGCAGGATTGTATGAATTTCCGGCGATGGACAAAAAGGCATCGTTGGAAGAGGTCAGGGAATGGCTGAAAAAACAGGGTGTGGAAGCTGTCCGGATAGAGAAGCTTCCGGAATCAAAACATATTTTCACCCATAAGGAGTGGCACATGACCGGCTATCAGGTTCTGGTGGATGAACTGGAGCCCATGGGTCAGGATGAATCCCTCCTTTTTGTTGAGACACAGGAAATCGAAGGAAATTACCCGATTCCGTCCGCATTTGCAGCCTACAGCGCCTATCTGAAAATTCAGACAGGTATCCAGAAGATGAAAGGAACAACACTATGAAACTGCTTTCTATTGCAATTCCCTGCTATAATTCGCAGGATTATATGGCACATTGCATCGAATCTCTGCTTCCGGGGGGAGAAGATGTTGAAATTTTGATTGTCAACGACGGTTCGAAGGATGACACCGCCAAAATCGCAGACGAATATGCGGCAAAATATCCTACGATCGTAAAGGCGATCCATAAGGAAAACGGCGGACACGGCTCTGCGGTCAACACCGGAATTGAAAATGCGACCGGAATTTATTTTAAAGTGGTAGACAGTGACGACTGGGTAAAAGAAGATGCCTATCTCGCCATTCTGGAAAAGCTGAGAGAGCTGACCGGCGGTGTGGATACACTTGATCTTCTGATCAGCAACTTTGTTTACGAAAAAGAGGGTGAACGCCGCAAAAAGGTGATGCGTTATAAACATGTCCTGCCGGAATACCGTATGTTTGGCTGGGAAGATGTCGGACGTTTCCATGTCGGTCAGTATATCCTGATGCATTCCGTTATTTACCGGACGAAGCTTTTGCGGGAATGCGGGTTAAAGCTTCCGGAGCATACGTTTTATGTGGACAATATTTATGTCTTTGAGCCTCTGCCGTATGTCCGCAACATGTACTATCTGGATGTGAATTTCTACCGCTATTTTATCGGCAGGTCAGATCAGTCCGTCAACGAAAAGGTCATGACCGGACGAATCGACCAGCAGATCAAGGTCAACCAGATCATGACAGACTACTTTGTGGAAAAGAAGAGCGAGATCATGGGCAATAAGCCCCTTGCAAAGTATATGTTGAGCTATCTGGACATCATTACGACGATCTCCTCCATCCTGCTGATCCGCATCAACACACCGGAATCTCTCGAGAAAAAGCGTGAGCTGTTAAACTACATCAGACAAAAGGACAAGAAGGTTTACAGAAAGCTGCGTTACGGTCTTTTAGGAAACTGTATGAATCTGCCTGGAAAAACCGGAAGATGGATTTCTGTGGAAGGCTACAAAATCTGCCAGAAGTTTTTTGGCTTCAACTAATCGAAAAAAATCTTGTTGTCCTTTGCAAATTGTGCTAGAATATACAATGGGTTTTTAGGGAATACGTTTACAGAAAGGATAATATGGGTGGATTTATGAAAAGACAAGACATTCATAAGGTACTGATTATTGGCTCAGGACCGATCATTATCGGACAGGCATGTGAGTTCGATTACTCCGGCACACAGGCTTGCAAGGCACTGAAAAAGCTGGGCTACGAAATCGTACTGGTAAACTCGAATCCGGCAACGATCATGACAGATCCGGACACAGCGGATATCACATATATTGAACCGCTGAATGTGGAACGTCTCGAGCAGATTATTGAAAAGGAACGCCCGGATGCACTGCTTCCGAACCTGGGCGGACAGTCCGGACTGAATCTTTGCTCCGAGCTGCAGGCAGCAGGCGTGCTGGACAAATACAATGTAAAGGTAATCGGCGTTCAGGTAGATGCAATTGAGCGCGGCGAAGATCGTATTGAGTTTAAGAATACCATGAATGCGCTTGGTGTTGAGATGGCAAGAAGCGACGTCGCCTACTCCGTAGACGAGGCACTTGCGATTGCGGACAAGCTGGGATATCCGGTTGTTCTGCGTCCTGCATACACCATGGGCGGCGCCGGCGGCGGTCTTGTTTATAATAAAGAAGAATTAAAGACAGTCTGCGCAAGAGGTCTGCAGGCGAGCCTCGTGGGTCAGGTTCTGGTAGAAGAGTCCATTCTTGGATGGGAAGAGCTGGAGCTGGAAGTTGTCCGCGATGCAAAAGGAAATATGATTACCGTATGCTTTATTGAAAACATCGATCCCGTTGGCGTGCATACCGGTGATTCCTTCTGTTCCGCTCCAATGCTGACGATTTCCGAGGAGGTACAGAAGAAGCTGCAGGATCAGGCATATCGTATCGTAGACGCAATTGAGGTGATCGGCGGTACGAATGTACAGTTTGCACATGATCCGATTTCCGGTCGTGTTGTTGTTATTGAAATCAACCCCAGAACTTCCAGATCTTCTGCACTTGCAAGTAAGGCAACCGGTTTCCCGATCGCTCTTGTTTCTGCAATGCTGGCAAGCGGTCTGACTCTGGATGAAATTCCTTGCGGTAAATATGGCACACTGGATAAATACGTTCCGGACGGCGATTATATCGTTCTGAAATTCGCGCGCTGGGCATTTGAAAAGTTCAAGGGCGTAGAGGATAAGCTCGGAACTCAGATGAGAGCAGTCGGCGAAGTCATGAGCATCGGCAAGACTTATAAGGAAGCATTCCAGAAAGCAATCCGTTCTCTGGAAAAGAGCCGTTATGGTCTTGGTCATGTAAAGGATTTTGATCAGAAGTCCAAAAAGGAGCTTCTGACCATGCTTGCAACTCCCAGCAGCGAGCGCTATTTCATCATGTATGAAGCGCTGCGTAAGGGTGCATCTGTAGAAGAAATCAACAAACTGACCAAAGTTAAGGATTACTTTATCGAGCAGATGAAGGAGCTGGTTGAGGAAGAAGAGAAGCTCGTTGCTGCTTATCACGGACAGGTTCCTGCAGATGCTGATTTGAAACAGGCGAAACTGGATGGCTTCTCTGATAAATATTTAAGCCAGATCCTGGGTGTATCCGAGGAAGCAATTCGGACACGCAGAACAGAGCTTGGCGTTGTGGAAGGCTGGGAAGGTGTTCATGTAAGTGGTACTGAGGATTCCGCATACTATTACTCCAGCTATCATATCAAGGACGAAAGCCCGGTAGACAACAGCAAACAGAAGGTAATGATCCTCGGCGGCGGTCCTAACAGAATCGGTCAGGGTATCGAATTCGATTACTGCTGCGTACATGCTGCAAAAGCACTGCGTAAGCTCGGATTCTCCACGATCATTGTAAACTGTAACCCTGAGACGGTATCCACAGACTACGACACTTCCGACAAGCTGTATTTCGAGCCTCTGACTCTAGAAGATGTCCTTGCAATTTATGAAAAAGAACAGCCGGTTGGCGTTATCGCACAGTTCGGTGGACAGACTCCGCTGAATCTGGCAGCAGACCTGAAGAAATACGGTGTCAATATTCTCGGAACCACTCCGGAAGCCATCGACCTTGCAGAAGACCGTGACCAGTTCCGTGAAATGATGGAGAAGCTGGAGATTCCGATGCCGGAAGCAGGCATGGCTGTCAATGTGGAAGAAGCATTGGAAACTGCTCACAGAATCGGCTATCCGGTTATGGTACGTCCTTCCTACGTCCTTGGTGGACGCGGCATGGAGGTCGTTTATGACGATGAAGCGCTGACCTTCTACATGCAGCAGGCAGTGGGTGTAACACCGGACAGACCGATCCTGATTGACCGATTCCTGCATCATGCAACCGAGTGTGAAGCGGACGCAATCAGCGATGGCGAGCATGTATTCGTTCCTTCTGTTATGGAGCATATCGAGCTGGCTGGTATTCACTCCGGTGACTCTGCTTGTATCATTCCCCCGAGAGGACTGACAGAAGAGCAGATCGAAACTCTGAAAGACTACACCAGAAAGATCGCAAAGGAGCTGCATGTTGTTGGCTTGATGAATATGCAGTATGCGATTGAGGACGGCAAGGTATTTGTCATCGAGGCAAATCCCCGTGCATCTAGAACCGTTCCGCTTGTATCCAAGGTCTGCGGCATCAACATGGTTCAGATTGCAACGGATATCGTTACCCTGCCTTATACCGGACGCAAGAGCCCGGTACCGGAGCTGAAAGAAAAGAAATTCGCTCACTACGGTGTAAAAGAAGCGGTATTCCCCTTCAATATGTTCCCGGAGGTTGACCCGGTACTCGGACCTGAAATGCGTTCCACCGGTGAGGTTCTTGGACTGTCTACAGACTTTGGTGATGCATTCTTCAAGGCAGAAGAAGCGACAAAGACCAAGCTGCCCACTTCCGGCTGCGTGCTGATTTCTGTTAATGACAGAGATAAGGCAGAGGTAGTTGACGTTGCAAGAGGCTTCTATCAGCTTGGCTTTGAAATTATGGCAACCGGCAGAACCTGTGACCTGATCGAACAGGCCGGTATTCCTGCCCTGAAGGTATGCAAGCTCAACGAGGGACGTCCGAACATCCTGGATAAGATCACGAATGACCAGATCCAGCTGATTGTCAATACTCCCCGCGGCAAGAAGGGTACAACCGATGACAGCTACATTCGTAAGGCTGCCATTAAGAACCGTATTCCGTATATTACAACCATGGCTGCTGCAAAGGCAACTGTAGAAGGCATCCGTTCCGCAAAACGTGACGGCAAGCTTCCGGTGCAGTCTCTGCAGGAGTTCCATGCAAGCATTATCGATAAATAAAATATCAGATAGCGATAACAAAAACAGCTGCCGTGTTTGTACGGCGGCTGTTTTTGCTACGGTGCGCCCGGCAGCATACAACGCGAATGGAAAATGAGGCTTCTTATATAAAAAAGAATGTGCTTTGGCACATTCTTTTATGAACCAATGTGTAAAGAGCATTAAAAAACCCGATCAGGTCAGTCGCAAAGGGCATACCAACCAGATCGGGAAGGGGGTCTTGGATAATAGTTTTAGTTCGCGGGCGCTTCTTCTTCGTTTAAATTCTCCTCACACACTTCTTCGAAAGAACGGTGCTCTGCGCGTGCTTCTTCCTTTGCGTGCTGGAAGAATGCTCTGGTTTCTTTTACAATGACACCGCTCAATGCGAACAACGCGATCATGTTCGGGATAGCCATCAGACCGTTGAAGATATCAGCGATGGTCCAGACAGCGCTCACCGTCATGTAAGGTCCGATAAAGACAGCCAGAATGTAGATCCACCGAAAGATCTTAACGTGCTTCATATTGCCGCCGCTTAAATATTCTAGGCAGCGTTCACTGTAGTAATCCCAGCCAAGGATTGTCGTAAAGGCGAAGAATACAAGGCAGAGCATCAGAATAAAGGAAGAAAACTGTGCAGGAAACGGAAGACCATGCTGGAATGCATAGGTTGTAACCTGAACACCTTCCAGACCTTCTACCTGCCATGCACCGGTCAGAACAATGGAAAGACCGGTTAGGGTACAGATGATGATCGTATCGATAAAGGTACCAGTCATGCTGACAAGACCCTGACGGACAGGAGAGTTCGTCTGGGCTGCTGCAGCTGCGATGGGCGCGCTTCCCAGACCGGCTTCATTGGAGAAAATGCCGCGGGCAACACCCTTCTGCATTGCGATGAGCATGCTGCCGACTGCACCGCCGGTAATCGCTTTTGGAGAAAACGCTGCGGTTACGATGGTTGCAAACGCTGCAGGCACTTTGGTGATGTTGCAGCAGATCAGGATCACTGCGAATACAAAATAGATGACTGCCATGAAGGGAACGATGATCTGGCTGACGCTTGCAATTCTCTTGACGCCGCCGATCAAAACAGCTGCGACGCAGAAGGAGAGAATCAGGGAAGCAATGACAACGGACCAGGAATATTCGCCAAGGAACGGCAGAATTTTTACAGTAAAGACATCGTTTGGATCAAAGAAACCATGTACTGCACTGGAAATACCATTGACCTGGCTGAAGGTACCAATGCCGAAAAGACCGACACAGACGCCGAAGAAGGCGAAAATCTTTGCGAGCCATTTAAAATTTTTGCCCATGCCGAGTTCAATATAGTAGAAGGGACCGCCGAGGCTGTGTCCGTCTTCAGCAACGGTACGGTATTTGACTGCCAGCAGACCTTCGGAGTATTTGGTTGCCATGCCGAGAAACGCTGCTACAACCATCCAGAACAGAGCACCGGGACCGCCTGCACAAACCGCTGTAGCGACACCGACGATATTTCCGGTACCGATCGTTGCACTCAGTGCGGTACAGAGTGCGGAGAAGCTGGAAATTTCACCTTTTCCGCCTTCCTCATTTTGAAGCATCCATTTCAGTGCAAGGGGAAGCTTACGAATCTGGAGTAGACCGAGACGGATGGTCAAAAGCAGTCCGCCGGCGATAATCAGTACCATCAACGGTACACCCCAGACAAAGTTGTCGATTATATTCAGAGCTTGATTGATAGAAGTCCACATGGTATTCGATCCCTTTCTTATTCTTTGCTGCAACAGATATTCTTTGTTACAACAGATTTTTGGCCGCAGATGTCGTTCTGATGCCATGCTACGCTATGCTATGCGTAAGGAAAGCGTTTCGAAATGAAAGAAGGGATTTGGAATCACTCGTGAAAATAGAAAGGGCAGTGTGCCGGACTGGTTTATTCGCCGGAAAAACGAAATATCCGCTGCGCAGACAGATATCGTTTAAAGCATGATAGAATATAAGATTTACGAATTATTCCATGCTGCGAATAAAAAGAGACTGCACCAAAAAGAAATCCTTTTGCGTCAGTCTCAGGAAGATACAGAATACTTGCGTAATATCTTCTCTGTCCTTTTACCTGAGAGATTCATACGAGAAATTCGTATGTTGCACCTTCGGCCCCCGGCTGATCCGGGTGTCTCCAGAGAGTCGATCCATTTACAGTTGCGCTGCAAACTACAGCACCTGAGAGTTTTACTCCTTCGGTAGACAAAATGTCTTTTCCTGCAAACTTCATTTCGAAATTGCCTATGGGCAATATGATATACGCAAATATGATATTTTTCAAGAGAAAAATTAAATTTTTATAAAAATCCGCCGCAAAAGTCAGAACTCTGCGGCGGATGTATTCAAAATGCGATTTTTATCAGAACAGTGATGAGCTGCTTTTGCACAAGCTACAGCTGCTCGGCGCGCTTTAGGGCGTCATCAATATGAGCACAGAAGTTGTCGGCACCGACTTTTTCGATAAAGCCGTTTTTTTCCATGACACGCCAGGGTTGTTCGTTGACATGGGAGAAAATCAGCTGAATGCCCTTTTTCTGACAGTCCTCGTAGAGCTTTTCAAGGTTATGCATGGCGGTCGCGTCGATGGCGCTGACACTTCTCATACGAAGGACGAGACAACGACGTTTTTCGTCGAGGGTGATTTTCAGAATCTTATCCGCAGCGCCGAAAAAGAGGGGACCACTGATTTCATAAACTGTAATGTGATCGGGTACAACGCGCAGGGCAAGGCTGTCCGCATCGTCGTCCTCATCGACATATTTCCAGCCTTCTACTTCTGTAACGTCGCTCATACGTTTCATAAACAGAATCGCAGCGAGCAGGATGCCGACCTCGATGGCAACGACAAGATCGAATACGACCGTCAGAACAAAGGTGCTGACCAAAACGATAATATCGCTCTTCGGAGAGGTTTTACAGAGGTTGACAAAGGTTTTGATGTCACACATATTATAGGCAACCATAAACAGGATCGCTGCGATAACCGGCATAGGAATCAGGGCAGCGTAGGGCATCAGGACAACCAGGATCAGCAGAAGGACAACAGAATGCACCATTCCGGCGATCGGAGTGCGTCCGCCGTTTTTGATGTTTGCGGCGGTTCTGGCGATGGCTCCGGTGGCGGGGATGCCGCCGAACAGCGCGGAGGTGATGTTTCCGGCACCCTGTGCGATCAGTTCCATATTGGAGCGGTGACGGCTGTTTACCATGCTGTCCGCAACAACACAGGAGAGCAGGGACTCGATTGCTGCTAAAATCGCGATCGTAAAGGCGTCTGGCAGGACGTTCTGAACGGTTGTCAGGGAGAACGCCGGAAGCGAAATCGCCGGCAGCTTATTAGAAATTTCATACAGATCCCCTATCGTATTGACGTTCAGGTGCAGACCAGCTACCGCAGCACTGCCAGCAATTACGGCGATCAGGGAAGCGGGAATCCGTTTTAAAAAGCCGGGAAGCATCGGCCAGAAAATCAGGATGGCGAGGCTGAGAGCGCCAACAAGCAGCGCTTGTACGTTCAGCGTGCCGATAAAGACGAAAACAGCCTTTAATTTGTCCATCGTTTCAATCAGCGGTTCATCGGTAACGATACTCAGACCGAGAAAATCCTTGATCTGACCGATAAAAATCGTTACAGCGATACCGGAGGTAAAGCCGGTCGTGATCGTATATGGAATAAACTTAATGAGGTTGCCGAGGCGCAGCAGACCCATCAGGATCAGAATCACGCCTGCCAGCAGAGTAGCGATAATCAGTCCGTCCATGCCGTTTTTTGCAACAATTCCGGCGACGATCGTTGCAAATGCTGCAGTCGGACCTGCGATCTGGACGCGGCTTCCGCCCAGAAAAGAGATGACAAAGCCTGCTGTGATCGCAGTGTAGATACCTTTTTCCGGTGTGACGCCGGAGGCAAGGGCGAGGGCGATGGACCACGGAAGAGCGATGATTGCAACGATAATGCCGGCAACCAAATCTTTGACAAACTGCTCACGGGTGTAGGTTTTCATGACAGAAAACAGCTTCGGTTTTAATTTTTCCATGTGGAAAGTTCCTTCCTTTGAGTAAAATAAGAGACGGTAGACTGTACGATTTTAGAAGATATATTCGAATGATAAAAAAAGAATATAAATCATTAAATTTTTATAAAAACGCACGTTTTTTATCATAAGATAAATTGGAAGAAATTGCAAGAAAAATCGATAAAAGCAAAATCTACGCCTGAGAGGAAGAGCGATGAAAAAGAATCCTGCTTTACAGGATTCTCCGCCTGCGGCGGGTCGCGTAAGCGACATTCTACCATTCCGCCGCAGTGCGATCCTCGCGGAGCGTTTTTATCGTATAGAAACGAAGTTTCTATACGATAAAAAAGGAGATGCAAAACTGCATCTCCTTTTCAAAAGGTCAATATGTTGCAAGTGCTGATTACAGCTGAGGACCTGCAGCAACCAGAGCCTTACCAGCTTCGTTGCCCTCGTATTTTGCAAAGTTCTTATTGAATCTTGCAGCCAGGTCTTTTGCTTTTTCTTCCCATGCGGAAGCATCAGCATAGGTGTCGCGAGGATCCAGAATAGCAGGATCTACGCCGGGCAGCTCGGTGGGAACTTCGAAGTTGAAGTAAGGAATCTTCTTGGTAGGAGCTGTCAGGATAGCGCCGCTTAAGATCGCATCGATGATACCGCGGGTATCTTTGATGGAGATACGCTTGCCGGTGCCGTTCCATCCGGTATTTACCAGATAAGCCTTAGCGCCGCTCATTTTCATCTTCTTAACCAGTTCCTGTGCATACTTGGTAGGATGCAGTTCCAGGAATGCCTGACCGAAGCAAGCGGAGAAGGTAGGAGTAGGCTCTGTGATGCCGCGCTCTGTACCAGCCAGCTTAGCTGTGAAACCGGACAGGAAGTAATACTGAGTCTGCTCAGGTGTCAGAATAGATACCGGAGGCAGTACGCCGAATGCATCTGCAGACAGGAAGATAACGTTCTTCGCTGCGGGAGCAGAAGAGATCGGACGTACGATGTTCTGAATATGATTGATCGGGTAGGATACACGGGTGTTCTCGGTTACGCTCTTATCCGCGAAATCGATCTTGCCTTCTGCATCCAGAGTAACGTTCTCAAGCAGAGCGTTGCGTTTGATCGCATTGTAGATGTCGGGTTCGGACTCCTTGTCCAGGTTGATAACCTTAGCGTAGCAGCCGCCTTCGAAGTTGAATACGCCGTTGTCATCCCAGCCGTGCTCGTCATCGCCGATCAGCAGACGCTTGGGATCTGTGGACAGGGTGGTCTTACCGGTACCGGACAGACCGAAGAAGATAGCGGTGTTCTCGCCGTTCTTATCTGTGTTAGCGGAGCAGTGCATGGAAGCGATGCCCTTTAACGGCAGAAAGTAGTTCATCATGGAGAACATACCTTTCTTCATTTCACCGCCGTACCAGGTATTGATGATAACCTGCTCGTGGCTTGTGATATTGAACATAACAGCGGTCTCGGAGTTTAAGCCGAGTTCCTTGTAGTTTTCAACTTTAGCCTTGGAAGCGTTGTAAACAACGAAATCGGGCTCGAAGTTCTCAAGCTCTTCTGCAGTGGGCTTGATGAACATGTTGGTTACGAAATGTGCCTGCCATGCTACTTCAACGATGAAACGGATTGCCATACGGGTATCTTTGTTTGCACCGCAAAATGCATCCACAACGTACAGTTTCTTATTGGAAAGTTCTTTCTGAGCGAGTTTCTTGACTGCCTGCCATGCTTCCTGGGTAGCGGGGTGGTTATCATTCTTGTATTCGTCAGATGTCCACCATACAGTATCCTTGGAATTTTCATCAACAACGATGAATTTGTCTTTGGGAGAACGTCCGGTGTAGATACCTGTCATAACGTTTACAGCACCCAGCTCGCTGACCTGTCCCTTTTCATAACCTTCCAGTCCGGGTTTGGTCTCTTCTTCGAATAATACTTCATAAGAAGGATTGTAGACAACCTCGGTAGTTCCGGTAATACCATACTTGCTTAAATCGATTACAGCCATTTGTATTAACCTCTTTCCTTTCCTTACATTTCCTGCATTGCAGGTTCTGGCAGATTGTTTCAAAAAAGGAACAAATCCGCTTCATTTATATATTATACATATTTAAAAACTAAAATCAACTAAAAAAATATAAACAATTCCTGAACTCGCAGATGTTTTTTTTACAGTTCGCTATTCATTTTGACGATTTCGCAAAAGCTGCTGGAATGCCTTATATTGGAAGAAACAGAAATAATGCTCGTAGAGCCAGCTGTTTTATGGCAAGAATTGCTTGCCAGGCTTTTTTTACACAGATTTTTACACCCTCGAATAAAAAAAAGCGTGCATTTTATGAACCGGCATGGTATTATGTAACTTAAGTTAGTCAATACTAACCTAATAAAACCAATGCACCGTTTCAGTGCAGAAAATAAAGGGGTAACGGCATGAGTGTTGTAATTATCGGTGGAAATGAGAGAATGGTAACGCAGTATGAAAATATCTGCAAGGAGCATGGCTGTAAGGCGAAGGTTTTTGCAAAGGAAAACGGTTCCTTAAAAAAGAAGATCGGTTGCCCGGATTTGCTGATTTTGTTCATCAGCACAGTTTCCCACAAAATGGTCATCAGCGTGACGCAGGAAGCGAAGAAGAATCAGATTCCGGTAGCACGTGTACATACCAGCAGTGCGACAGCACTTCACGCGGTTCTGGAAGAGCATTGCGCAGCATTCACATAAAACAGCTGTCTGTTAATGGTAGTTCCGAGGGGCTTCTGAACAGCATGTCTTTTCTGATTAGAAAATAGATAACGATTGTCATGTCGCTCTGTTCCATATATAATAAAAGAAGTAATCGCGAGAAAATAAAGAGGAATTTCAGTGATGGAACAAGATACAGAACAACAGATCTCCGATCAGCAGTCAAAGTCACCGCGGATGCATCTGCAGCAGGGGCTGCTGGAAATTTACTGCGGCGACGGAAAAGGAAAGACGACAGCGGCGCTGGGGCTTGCACTACGGGCGGCAGGCTGCGGTCTACGCGTGCATATTGTGCAGTTTTTAAAGGGAACAGAGACAGGGGAGCTTGCGTCTCTTGCGCAAATTCCGCAGATCAGCCTGGTGCGCTGCGACAAAAACTGGGGATTTACCTTTTCCATGACGGAGCAGGACAAAAAGGAGATCACCGTGTGTCACAACCGGATGCTGCAGGAGGCGATTTCCATGGCAAAAAGCGGAGAAATCGACGTGCTGATTTTCGATGAATTTCAGGCGGCGTATGCGCATGGACTGCTCGACAAAGAAGCGGCAAAAGATTTTATTTTGAAAAAACCGGCGACGCTGGAGCTGGTGCTGACCGGACGAAATCCTGATCCGGTATTTTTGGAGGCGGCGGACTATGTGAGCGAAATCCACGGGGTGCGTCATCCGTACCAGAAACAGATTCCGGCGCGGAAGGGAATCGAGTTTTAAACGGAATTATTACCCGAAGCGAAAAAATTGTCCAGTGACAAAATGGGGGTTCAGCGTTATGCTAGACGGGATGAAAGCATAAAAGGAGCTGAATTTGCCTTGAAACAGGAAAAAAAGAAGAGCTGGCTGAAATATGTCCTGGTATTTGGATTGATTTTCTTTGCCTGCTGGTATGAAAGAAATTTTCTGGCGCAGGCGGCGGAAAAAATCCGCAAATTGCCTGACTGGACGATCTTTATAATTATTGTGTTATCGTTGACCTATCTGGTCTGGGAAGGAACGATCATCTGGCTTTTGATGCGGCAGTCTGTAAAGCATTATTCCTGGATGCAGGGCGTGAGATGTTCGTTTGTGTGCAGCTTTTTTCGGACGACGACCCTTGGAAGCGGCGGCGGGGTCGCACAGATGTATGAAATGAACCGGGACGGGCTTCCGCTTGCACGCGGGGCAGGGCTGTCCATGGTGCAATACATTTTCCATAAAGTATCGATTACGCTGTATGGTCTGATTGGCTTTTTCTGTCTGCTGTTTGCGAAGGATGAAAGCGTCTCCGGCTATACGGCGTTTCTGGCAGCGGGAATCGGTTTGACAGCGCTGATTACCGCAGCGCTGCTTCTGGTAACGGCATGCCCGTCGTTTTCCAATTGGGGATTTTTGATTGCAGAACGGCTGTGCCATGGGAAATGGCAGGATAAACGGGATAAAATGAAAGCGCAGATTGATTCCATGCAGGAGGAATCGCTCCGATTGTTAAAGCATTCGCCGCGAACGGCAGGAGGTATTTTTCTGTGCGATTTTGCAAAGCTGACCTGCTGGTATCTGGTTCCTTGGTTTGTGTTGTCGGTAGACCTTCCGGTTTCCCTCTGGCAGATTGTGTGCATTACGGCCGCGGCACAGATGCTGGCGGGTGTAATTCCGACGCCCGCAGGGCTGGGTTCTCTGGAATTTGTTTTTCTGATGTTTTCCACAAAGATCGTAGGAGCGGCAGAAGCAGGTGCAGCCATGATCCTGCTGCGATGTGCGGTCAACATTATTCCATTGGTCCCGGGCGCGTTGCTTGCCCTGACAGACCGCAGAAAAAAGAAAGGAAGCCGGGAATGCCCGGCAGAGTAAGTTATGGTACCTGATCTTGCAAGAATGTCAGTGATAATCAAATCGCAGCATGAAACCTCCGTGATGACGGGAAATTATGAAATGGGCTATGCCTGCGGGCTGCTCTGTAAGCTGGCGGGCAGGGAGGTTCCGCAGTGGGAAACTCCGGTTGAATTAAAAGACCGTGTGGCAGAGCTTTTAACTGGATATGAACCGGCGAATGAACGGGAAAAGAACGTCATCCATATGCTGCATTATTACCATCCGGATGAAACCGCAGACGAGCAGGTAAAAGAGCTGATTGGATGGGGGTATGACGAGCAGCGCCTTTGGCAGATGCAGAGGAAGTAGTGCCTGGCACAGATGTTTTTTGTACTGCAGAATCATAGAAAATTTGAGATTGTAACAATAGAATGCACGCTCTGCTAGCATTCTATTGTCATGAATTAAAAACCGGACTGCGAATCCTTATGAAGAGGAAACACAGACCGGTTTTGTTTGTCTATGGAAGGTCCGTCACCATGCCAATGCCGGTGCGAATTTTTTACTTCGCCAGCCCCAACAGATCATCATAGAAGTTGGGATAACTGATTTTGACACAATCCGCATCTTTAATAGAAGTAACGCCATCGGCTGCCAGCGCGGCAACCGCGAAGCTCATGGCAATGCGGTGGTCGAGATAGGAATCGATTTCTGCGCCGTGAAGTGTTTTTCCTCCACGGATTATCATACCGTCGTCCGTAGGTGTGATATCACAGCCCATCGCGCGCAGCCCGGCAGTCACCGTGGCAATACGGTCAGATTCCTTGACCTTTAATTCAGCGGCGTCACGGATCACAGTCTGTCCGTTGGCAAATGCAGCCATTACGGCAATCATAGGAATTTCATCGATCAGTGCCGGGATCAGATTTCCCTCTACAGTTGTTCCATGCAGGGAAGAAGCAGAGACGAGCAGATCAGCAACCGGTTCCCCTGCGCAGACACGTTCGTTTAAAACAGTCAGGTTTCCACCCATTGCGCGGATCACGGTCAGGATTCCTGCGCGGGTAGGATTGATGCCGACATTGCGGATCAGAAGCTCAGAGCCAGGGACCAAAAGACCTGCTGCCAGGAAATAAGCTGCGGAAGAGATATCGCCGGGGACAAAAATCTGTTGTGCATACAGCTCGTTTCCTGGTGTGATCGTTGCAGTCAGTCCGTCAGAGCAGATATCTGCGCCGAAACCGGAAAGCATCAGCTCCGTGTGGTTGCGGCTGAGAGCGGGCTCTGTTACGCTCGTCGGACCATCCGCATAAAGACCGGCGAGCAGGATCGAGGATTTGACCTGTGCGGATGCGACCGGCGTGGAATAAGTGATCCCGTGCAGGCTGCTGCCGGTGATGTGAAGCGGCGCACAGCCGTTTTTACGGATGCTTTCGATTTTTGCACCCATCAGAGAAAGCGGCTCCATAATGCGCTTCATCGGACGCTTCTGAATGGAAGCGTCCCCTGTCAGCGTTGTTTCAAAGGTCTGACCACTTAAAATGCCGGAAATCAGCCGGGTTGTCGTTCCGGAATTGCCTGCATCCAACACCTCAGAGGGCGCAGACAGCCCGTATAAGCCTTTCCCGTGTACTAAAATGCGCTCCGGTGTATTTTCAATTTCAATGCCGAGTTTTTGAAAGCAGCTGATTGTTGAAAGACAGTCCGCTCCTTGTAAAAAATTCGTAACCTCTGTCGTTCCCTGTGCGATTGCTCCGAACATCACGCTGCGGTGGGAGATCGATTTATCTCCGGGGACGGTCACTTCTCCACGCAGCGCTTTGCTGGCTGTCAGTTCCATCATACCATTAAAATCCTTTCCGTTTATCAATTTTTTCAGATATGCGTTACATAGCCGCGTCTGTTCAGCAGCTGAATCGCCTTTGTAATCGAATCTTCTTCGTAAAATTCAATTCGCAGGACGCCTTCCTGTGCCTCCCGATTATGGACGATGCCGATATTTTTGATGCTGATGTTGTTCAGCGCCAAAAGCGTGGAGACGGCGGCGATAGAACCTGCTTCATCCGGGATATCCAGACGGATAGAGTAATCCTTTTTGATCGGGCCGCTTCCGGCGTCGATAAAGGAATCGCGGTATGCGCGTGCACCGTCAAAAAAGGTATAGAGCGAGGCAGAATCGTGTTCCTGCAGCTCTTTTTGAACGACGCCAAGGGCGTCGATATAATCCTGCAGCAGTCTGGAAATATTGACCGTGTTGGTCATGCAGATCTGCTCCCACATGACAGGGGAAGAGGAGGCGATCCGCGTGATATCCTTAAACCCGCCTGCAGCGATGGATTTCATCAGTCCCTGAGCATCGTCATGATCCTGTACCAGATGGACGAGGGCGGCAGCAACGATATGAGGCAGGTGGCTGACAGCAGCGGTTACATAATCATGCTTCTGGCTTTCTACCTGCAGCGGGATCGCTCCCATGGAGGTGACAAGCCCCTGGAATTCTGCGATTTTCGCAGCGGGAACCTGCGGCGCGGGAGCGAGAATGTAGTAGGCGTTTTCCAAAAGGCCCGCCTTGGAATTGGCAAAGCCGATTCGCTCGCTGCCCGCCATCGGATGTCCGCCGATAAAGCAGTCCGTTAGTCCCAGAGAGTGGATCAGCGAATTGATCGGCGTTTTGACGCTCCCGACATCGGTCAGGATACAGTCCTTTTTGCGGTAGGATAAGATTTTTAACAGGTTCTCATCGTTGTGAGAAACGGGCGCGCACAGGAAAATATAATCGCAGGCGGTAAACGCGTCGCAGGGAGCCGGATAGGCTTCATCCGCAATTTTCTGTTCTGTTGCGAGCTTCAACGTTTCTTCGTTTGGGTCGCAGGCGATGATGACAATATCCTTTCGGTTGGCCTTCAATGCCCTGGCGATGGAACCGCCGATTAAGCCGAGTCCGACAAAACCACAGGTAATCATGACAGTAACTTACTCCTTAATTTCTACCCGCAAGCTTCCAGAACGGATCGAGCTCTTTGGAAAGACGGGCGAATTTTTCAAAATTCAAAGACTGAGGACCGTCAGAAAGAGCGCAGGCAGGATTGTTGTGCACCTCGATCATCAGACCGTCCGCGCCGCAGGCAACGGCAGCTTTTGCCATCGGAGGCACATAACGGTAAGCACCTGTCGCATGGGACGGGTCTACAATAACCGGCAGATGTGTCCGCTCCTTTAAGACGGGAACCGCGCTCAAATCCAATGTATTTCTCGTGGAAGTTTCATAAGTACGGATACCTCTTTCACATAATACCACATTCGGGTTGCCTTCCGCCATAATATATTCTGCGGCATTGAGCCATTCGTCAATTGTCGCGCACAGACCCCGCTTTAATAAAACCGGAAGACCGGAACGTCCGGCTTCTTTTAATAAGATGAAATTCTGCATATTGCGGGCACCGATCTGGATCATATCGACATATTTGACCGCTGCTTCGATTGCTTCCAGGCTGACAACCTCGCAGATCGTTGCCAGATCGAAGGCTTTTCCGGCCTCCTTCATGTATTTTAAGCCCTCTTCTTCAAGACCCTGAAAGGAGTAGGGGGAGGTACGGGGCTTATATGCACCGCCGCGCAGGATGGTCGCACCGTTTTTCTTGACTGCTTCGGCGATCAGCATCAGCTGGTCGTTGGATTCCACCGCGCAGGGACCTGCCATAATCGTCCGGGTGTTCGGTCCGATAGAGGTGCAGCCGACCTTTACGACAGACGGCTCCGGATGAAATTTCAGGTTCGCGAGCTTATAGCTTTCCGTGACGGGAACGATCCGGTCCACGTCTGCAAGCAGTGCAATATTTTCTGTGGAAAGACGGGATTTGTCACCGACTACGCCGATGATCGTAACCTGTTCGCCCTGGGACAGATGTGCGGTCAGACCGTTTGCTTCAATATACTGTGTGACAGCCTTTATATTTTTATCCGCTGCCTTCGGTTTCATTACAATGATCATAAGTAAAGTCCTCCCTTGAGTGAAAAATCTTTGATTCTGTATCTTCTTTTCGAAAAATCTCCTTGTAATATAGCACTTTAAAGTGCGAAAGTCAATTGTATCCTGTATAAATATTATATAAGAATACACGGGAAAGTCTAGATTTTACAGAACTGGCGAAAAGATTTTCGGATAGTCAAAGAAAAACATGTCCAAAATGACGAAAAGGCTTGCTAAAAATGTGAAAGTTTAGTAGAATATCCACATGGGGAAATTGGGAATGATTTTAATCATCTAAAAATCTTTGACAGAATACCCAGAATTTGCAACATACGGAGGAATGAAGATGAACATTTACACAACTGACAAGATCCGTAACGTGGTTCTGTTAGGCCATGGCGGTTCGGGCAAAACCAGTCTGACTGAGGCAATGGCTTATCTGGCTGGCATTACATCCAGAATGGGTAAGGTCACAGACGGCAATACCGTCAGTGATTATGGCAAGGAAGAACAGAAGAGACAGATTTCGATTAATACCTCCGTTGTTCCCATCGAATGGAACGGCGTGAAGATAAATATTTTGGATACTCCCGGATATTTTGACTTTGTAGGCGAAGTAGAAGAAGCGGTAAAGGCTGCAGGCGCTGCCATCATCGTAATCAACGGCAAATCCGGCATTGAAGTCGGCACCGAGAAGGCATGGGAGCTCTGCGAAAAATATAAACTGCCCCGTTTTGTCTATGTTACCAACATGGACGTGGATAACGCCTCCTATCGTCAGATCGTAGAAGATCTGAAAGAAAAATACGGTAAGAAGATCGCACCGTTTAACCTGCCGATTCGTGAAAACGAGCACTTCGTAGGCTATGTCAACGTCGTATCCGAAACCGGTAACCGCTGGCAGGGCAAGGAGGTTGTTTCCTGCGAAATCCCGGATTACAACAGACCGAATCTTGAGATCTGCAGAGAGACGCTGATGGAAGCGGTTGCAGAAACGAGCGAAGCGTTCATGGAGCGCTATTTTGGCGGCGAGACTTTCTCCGAATCCGAAATTCGTGCAGCGCTGCGTACTAACGTTATTGATGGCTCGATCGTTCCCGTATCGATGGGCTCAAACACCCTCTGCCAGGGCGTTTACACGCTGCTGGATGATATTGTAAAATACGTTCCCAGCCCGGAAGACCGGATATGCGCAGGCATCAGCTTAAAGACAAACGGCATTTTCCAGGCGGATTATGATTTCTCCAAAGCGAAATCCGCATACATCTATAAGACGATTTCCGATCCTTTCATCGGTAAGTATTCCCTGATTAAGGTTTGCTCCGGTGTACTCAAAACGGACGATACGATGTATAACAGCGACAGCGATGTTGAGACAAAGATCGGCAAGCTGTATGTGATGCAGGGCAACAAACCGATCGAAGTGAGCGAGCTGCATGCCGGCGACCTCGGTGCACTTGCAAAGCTGACCGGCGCAAAGACCGGTGATACGCTTTCCACCAAGGCAAATCCGGTTGCTTATGCGAAGACCGAATATTCCAAGCCTTATACTGCAAAGCGCTATAAAGCGGTTAACAAGGCGGATATCGATAAGATTTCCCAGTCTCTGCAGAAGCTGACAGACGAAGATAAGACGCTGCGCGTAGTCAACGATTCCGAGAACCGTCAGACCCTGCTTTACGGCATGGGTGAGCAGCATCTGGAAGTGATTGCAAGCCGTCTGGAAAACGAATATAAAGTAAAGATTGAACTTTCCAAACCGAAGGTTGCTTACCGCGAGACGATCCGCAAGAAATCCGACGTTGAATATAAATATAAGAAACAGTCCGGCGGACACGGTCAGTATGGTCACGTTAAGATGCGTTTTGAGCCCTCCGGCGATCTGGAAGCTCCTTATGTATTCGAACAGGAGGTTGTCGGCGGCGCAGTTCCGAAAAACTACTTCCCGGCAGTAGAAAAGGGTATCGCAGAAGCCGTTCAGAAAGGTCCTCTGGCAGCATATCCGGTTGTCGGTGTAAAGGCTGTTTTATATGATGGTTCCTATCATCCGGTTGACTCCTCCGAAATGGCGTTCAAGATGGCTGCATCCCAGGCGTTTAAGAAGGGCTTCATGGAAGCGGGCCCGGTTCTGTTAGAGCCCATTTCTTCTCTGAAAGTAACCGTTCCGGATTCCTATACCGGCGACGTTATGGGCGATTTAAATAAGAGACGCGGCAGAGTGCTCGGCATGACGCCCGTTGCAGGCGGCAAGCAGATCATTGAAGCGGATGTTCCGACCTCCAATCTGTATGGCTACTGCACAGATCTCCGTTCCATGACCGGCGGACGCGGCGTATACGAATATGAGTTTGCAAGATATGAGCAGGCTCCCTCAGACGTACAGGAAAAAGAAATCGCAGCGAGGGCAGCAAAGGTTGCAGAAGGCAGCGAAGAATAAAAAGGATGTGCCTTGGCACATCCTTAGATAACTTATTCTATATTCTGCTTACCGAATCAGCTGTTCCAGCTCACTCTTTTCCTGAACTCCTAAAGTTCTCTCTGCGACCTTTCCATCTTTGAATACGAGAAATGTCGGAATTGACATTACCTTATATTCTCTGGCAAGCGCCATCTGCTCATCCACATTCACCTTACCTACCTTTACATCTGTAAGCTCCTGTGCGAGTTCATCAACAACCGGTCCCATTGTCTGGCATGGTCCACACCATGTTGCCCAGAAATCTACCAGTACTGGTTTTTTTGCATTTAATACTTCTTCTTCAAAATTCTCTGTTGTTAAATTGATTACTGACATGATAGACATCCTCCTGTTTCATTATCTTTTTCTTCTTTAAGGGCAGTAAGCCGTTCCTCTACTTTCTGGATCGTGATTCTTTCCAGATAATCATTACAGCTCCTGTTCATCCCTGTTACAAGTTCGTCCATAACTACAGACATCCCACTTGCAACCAAACACTTTTTATCCGGGTTTCCTGAACGCCAGGATGCTTTTACAAGCGTATTCTCCAGTGCATCACTGATCTGCCTCAGCGTAATATCCGAATTTGCTTTTGCGATACGGTAACCGCCTCCCATGCCTTCTCTTGTCTCGATCAGACCGGCTTTTTTTAGTTTTCCCATCACTCTGCGTATGCATACAGGATTTGTACATACATTATCTGCGAGTTCTTCACTTGCGATAGTAGCATTGCTGCGATCCAGAAATACAAGTGCATGAACCGCTATTGCAAATTCACTTGTCACGCTTCTCCCCTCATTTCTTATATATTGAACTGTATTTTTTTTAATTACAGTTTATACTGTAACAATATCACATACAGTTTGCCATGTCAACCTCTTTGTCTGGATTTTGTTATGATTTTTTATCTCTGTTGACATTTGCGAGGAAATATGATAGTTTTTTGTGAAAATTTTGTTTATTTATGAGGATTATCTGCTATGAATAAATTATTACATAACAATACACTTTTTACTCTCACACTACTTGGCATCGCGACCGCACTTGCCTTTCTTTTTTTCTCATTCGTTTCTGAAAATACTGCAAACATCGCATTACTTTATATTATTGCCCAAATCTTGATTGCACGATATACGAACGGATACCTGCACGGGCTCTTTTCTTCTGTTTTCTCCGTAATCTGTATCAATTTCTTCTTTACCTATCCGTTTTTCCGACTGAATTTCACATTGAGCGGCTATCCGGTCACATTTATCGGAATGTTGATCATTACATTGCTCACCACAGCAACCACTTCCTCTCTTCTGTCTGATGGTTCCATCTTATCAGATGCAGAAAAAAGCGAACTTCTTGAAAATATTGAAAATGACTCCAGCTGGCGCCTCAATATGGTTGAAAATCTTCTCAGTGTAACAAGACTCCGGAGCTTACCGTCACTGATCATCCAGACCACGTAACCTTCTGTGTCAAAGATTTCGGACATGGTCTGAACCCGGACGTTATTCCGGATATTTTCAGTAGCATCTGCCACAATACTGGTTCCGTTGACTCCCACAAGGGTATGGGAATCGGCTTATCAATCTGCAAAACGATCATTGACGCACACAATGGTTATATCGAAGCCAAAAACCACACCAATGGTGCTTTATTTCTGTCTTCTGTTCTAAATACTTATGTAATGAATTACTCTTCTATCAACCTGAATAATCTTGATCAGATTGCTGAATCTCTATATCAGATTGTTAAATAATGAAATCAACAATCCCTCTGTAAACATAACGTTCTACAAAGGGATTGAATTCATGAAATTACTGATTTTTCGCAAACAAAAAACTGTAAGCAATTGCTTACAGTTTTCAACTCCCCGAGTTGGGTTCGAACCAACGACCCTTCGGTTAACAGCCGAATGCTCT
>ERZ779658.601-NODE-601-length-35780-cov-3.508579_pt1 | contig 35780 bp, 25 predicted proteins | sample MGYA00511485_ERZ779658 | MGnify/ENA primary metagenome ERZ779658 (study PRJEB29588, sample SAMEA2162182) | human gut metagenome | biome: human gut; feature: human-associated habitat; material: faeces | place: Denmark | collected 2008/2010 ... | reverse complement strand
GACCCATAGCGGCAACGCTGGAAGCATTCTCCAGAGCGGAGCGGGTGACCTTGGTCGGGTCAACAATGCCGGCTTCGATCATATCGTCAACATATTCTTCCTTCTGGGCGTCATAGCCGTAGTTGGGCTTGCCGGCCTGCAGAATGTTGTTGATGATAACGCTGCCTTCCAGGCCAGCGTTTGCGGCGATCTGGCGCAGAGGAGCTTCCAGAGCCTTGCGGACGATCTTAGCGCCAGTGCGCTCATCGCCTTCCAGCTCGCTGACCAGCTTATCAACAGCGGGGATAGCGTTGATGGTAGCGGTGCCGCCGCCAGCAACGATGCCCTCTTCAACAGCAGCCTTGGTTGCGTTCAGGGCGTCCTCGATGCGGAGCTTCTTATCCTTCATCTCAACTTCGGTAGCAGCGCCGACCTTGATGACAGCTACGCCGCCAGCCAGCTTGGCCAGGCGTTCCTGCAGCTTTTCACGGTCAAAGTCAGAGGTAGCGGAAGCGATCTGGGAACGGATCTGGGCAACGCGGTCAGCAATGGCCTGCTTATCGCCAGCGCCACCGACGATGGTGGTGTTCTCCTTGCCAACCTTGACCTGGCGGGCGCTGCCCAGCAGCTGGATGGTAGCGTCCTTGAGCTCATAGCCCAGGTCGCTGCTGATGACGGTGCCGCCGGTCAGGATGGCGATATCCTGCAGCATTTCCTTGCGGCGGTCGCCAAAGCCGGGAGCCTTGACAGCAACCACATTCAGGCCGCCGCGCAGACGGTTGATGATGAGGTTGGACAGTGCGTCGCCCTCAACATCCTCAGCGATGATGAGCAGCTTGCGGCCGGACTGGATCACGGACTCCAGCAGAGGAACGATATCCTGGAACACGCTGATCTTTTTATCGGTGATCAGCACGCTGCAGTCCTCGTAAACGGTTTCCATCTTCTCGGTATCGGTGACCATGTACGGGGTAACGTAGCCACGGTCAAACTGCATGCCTTCCACTACCTCGGTGTAGGTTTCAGCAGTGGTCTTGTTCTCCTCAATGGTGATCACGCCGTCAGCAGTAACCTTTTCCATAGCGTCAGCGATCAGCTGGCCGATCTGTGCATCACCGGCAGAAACGGTACCGACACGGGCGATATCCTTGCTGCCGTTGACTTTCTGGCTGTGTGCCTTGACGGCCTCAACAGCGGTGTTGACAGCCTTCTGGATGCCGCGCTTGATGTCCATCGGGTTTGCACCGGCGGTAACGTTCTTCATGCCCTCGGTAACAAGAGCCTGTGCCAGAACGGTAGCGGTGGTGGTGCCGTCGCCAGCAGCATCATTGGTCTTGGTGGCAACTTCACGCACGAGCTGTGCACCCATGTTCTCGAAAGCGTCTTTCAGCTCAATTTCCTTTGCGATGGTAACGCCATCGTTGGTGATGACCGGGCTGCCGAATTTCTTGCCCAGAACAACGTTGCGGCCTTTGGGGCCCAGGGTGATCTTAACGGTATCAGCCAGCTGGTCAATGCCGGCGCAAAGAGCCTTGCGGGCGTCTTCGCCCTGCTTAATCTGTTTTGCCATAAATCAGCATCTCCTTTTATCAGTAAGAACAGTTAAAGTTTACTCAACGATGGCCAGGATATCGCTCTGGCGGACAATGGTGCATTCCTCGCCGTCAACCTTGACTTCGGTGCCGGAGTACTTGCTGGTGAGGACCTTATCGCCAACCTTGACGATCATCTCAATGTCTTTGCCATCGACATTACCGCCGGGGCCGACTGCGATAACTTCAGCAACCTGCGGCTTTTCCTTGGCGGAACCGGTCAGGATCAGGCCGCCCTTGGAGGTTTCTTCTTCTTCAACGAGTTTGATCACAACGCGATCAGCAAGAGGTTTGATTTTCATGATGAAATATCCTCCTATAATTAAAGTTTCTTTGAAACATTTTGTTTAGCACTCTTTTCTCTTGAGTGCTAAATCTATTATAGCGTTCCTTTGCCAAAAATCAACCCCTTGAAGTATAAAATTTTTGTGAACAGTGTTTTTTGTCGTTTATTCGTTGTAATTTATTAGCGCTCCGGGTTGTTTTCTATCTGTTTTTTGGTCTTGGCTGGCAGACTGCCCGGCTGAATGGTACACTGGCACTGCAAATAAAGGCGTGCTTTGGTGGGGATCAGCCTTCGCCAGGGCGGTGCCAGTGCAGGGTAAGCTCCGCCCGCAGCGCCCCCTGCGTGCTGCCATAACGGTTTTGCAGCCAGAAACACAGGTCGAGCGGGTCGGCATCCGGGCCGTTTATTCCGTACAGTGCCGTTATCAAACCGTCAAATTCCCGATTGGCGGCTGCGGCAAATGCCACCTGCAGTTCGGCATCCGGGCGGGCGGTGGGAGTCAGGTCTTTCAGTTCCGCATCCCGCAGGGTCAGGTTTACCCGCACGCTGCCGGGGGCCAGTACCTGCACATCGGCGGCGGCTTTGGCGGCACCGATAGCGTCGTCCTCATGGTTCTCGCCGTCGGTGATCAAGATAATCGCCTTATCGGTCGTCTCGTCCGGGGTAAAGGAACGGGCGGCCAAGTTGATGGCGGCACCGATCGCCGTACCTTGCGTAGAGACCATCGACGGGTTGATAGAGGACAAGAACATCTTGGCGGAGATATAATCCGAGGTGATCGGCAACTGCGTGAAAGCGTCGCCGGCGAACACGATCAAACCTACCTTATCATTCGTAAAGCCGTCCGTCAATCGGGATAGCATCTGTTTGGCTTTATCCAAACGGTTGGGCGACACGTCCTCGGCCAACATGGAGTTGGATACGTCCAGACACACCATGATCTCTACTCCCTGACGCTTCACCGTCTCCAGTTTCGAGCCGAATTGAGGCCCCGCTATAATAAAGATAACCATGGTAATGGCTCCGAACAACAGCCAAAACTTCAGATGCTGGCGCTTGGTCGATACCTCGGGCATCAACTCGGCCAACAACGTAGGGTTACCGTATTTCTTTATCGCTTTCTTCTTCACGATCATGGCGTACACGTAGAACGCCACCAATGCGGGAAGGAGAAAAAGCAAATATAAAAAGTCCGGATGCGCAAATCGAAACATAAGCCTTTTATCTTTATGGTATATTTCTCAACAATGTATTTCTCAATAAGATCTCCACCAGCAACAAGGCGAACACCAGCAAGGCCCAGTTCTTATACTCCTCCTGCTTCTTGCTGTACTCCTGTACGCTGATCTTGGTCTTCTCCATCTGGTCGATCTCGGAATAGATCTCCTTCAGGCTGGCGTTGTCCGTAGCACGGAAATATTGCCCGCCCGTGGTAGAGGCGATCTGCTTCAACGTAGCCTCGTCGATCTCTACCGGTATATTCTGGTACTGCACGCCGAAAGCGGTCTGGAACGGATACGGCGCCATGCCTTTCGTTCCGACTCCGATCGTATAGACACGCACGCCGAACGTCTTGGCGATCTCGGCGGCGGTAACCGGAGCGATCTCGCCGGCGTTGTTCGAACCATCGGTCAGAAGGATGATCACCTTCGACTTAGCGTGGCTGTCCTTGATACGGCTCACGGCATTCGCCAAGCCCAACCCGATAGCCGTTCCGTCTTGGATCATACCGCTTTGGATATCCTTGAAGAGATTCAGCAAGACCGTATGATCGGTTGTCAACGGGCATTGCGTAAAGCTCTCGGCAGAAAAGACCACGAGACCGATGTTATCGTTCGGACGGCCGTTGATGAACGACGCGGCCACATCCTTCGCCGCCTCCAAGCGGTTCGGTTTCAAGTCTTGCGCCAGCATACTACCCGAGATATCCATCGCCAACATGATATCGATACCTTCCGTGGAAGAATTGGACCAACTATTCGTGGATTGCGGACGGGCCAAGATCACGATCAGCAACGCTACCGCTACCATACGCAACACGAAAGGCACGTGACGCAAGTACACGATCCATGATGTCGCTCCCGGCGCCTCGAACGCCTCCGACGAGGAGACCTGCAAGCTGGCCTGACTCTTGCTCAGCTTGTAGACGTACCATCCGATCATCGGAATGAGCAACAACAATAAATATAAATAATTAGGATTCGCAAATACCATCTCTTAATCCTTTAAATTAGTTGTATCGTTCGTAGATTCCGGCTCTTGCATCTCCTCCACCTTCGTCTGGTTCACGAACAAATACGCGTTCATCATACTCAAATCATTCTCATCCGGCAGCGGGTTCATCTTGGCGAATTTCACGAAGTCGGCCAATTGCAGAATCTGCCTCAAGTTATCGTACACGCTCTGCGCCTCGGAGTTCTTGCGGATCAGGTCTAAGATCTCTCCGGAAGTCATCTCCATGGCACTGATGCCGAAACGATCCTCGATATACTTACGCAGCGTATCCGTGATCAAGGTGTAATACTCCTTGCTTCGTCCTTGCTGCCAGAGTTTCTGTTGCTTGATCTCATCCAGTTCCTTGATGGCCTGCTCGTGAGGCGGAAGTTTCGGCTCCTCTTTCTTGAATGGGATCAACGACTTCTTCGCACGGATCCGTTTCACGATATAGGCGATCACGCAAATCAAGAACAGGGCCAGCAAGATCCCGTAAATGATCGGATAATAATCGGCCCATACGAAAGGTGGCTTCCATACGGTCTTGATGTCGTTGAACTCCTCCGGCTTGTCCGCGTTCACGGGAATCGTGGAGACCTTCAAGGCGACTTGGTTGGAATATACGGTATCCACCCCGTCTATCACCTTCAACGGAGGTAATAGATAGAGTGACGAATCAAACGAGGTAATCAATACATCCTGCTTGATAACGAGCCGGTCGTTCTCGATCTCCGTGGAGTCCGCCTTGGAGAGATTCAACACCTCCACACCCGTCATCAAGGTATCGTTCGGGATCACGATCTGCACAGGGCGATCCTTATCCGCCGTTACCGTAAGGTGCAAGGTAGTCTGCTCTCCGATCAATATGGCGGCCGAGTCGATAGCGACATCGATCAACGGCCTTTGCGCATATGCCCTTCCCCCCGCGAGGGAAGCGGCGGCGACCAGAAACAGGATACTTTTCTTTATCAATTTCATCTGCTTGCTTTAATTACGTTTGTCAAAAAGAGCAATCAATGCTTTCACATAATCATCCTCGGTACGGACAGAGACGGAGTCTACACGGCATTTCTTGAACGTATCGCTCATCTTCGCCTGCCGTTTCTCCCACCATTCCTTATAGGCCGCACGCACACGGGCGGAGGAACTGTCTATCCATCGCTCCTTCCCGGTCTCGGCGTCCTTGATCTTCATAAGTCCTACGGCGGGAAGCTCGGTCTCACGACGGTCGTACACCTGAATGGCTACCATGTCATGCTTGCGGTTGGCCACCGTCAAGGCGTCCTTGAAACCCTCCTTGTCGATAAAATCGGAGATGAGGAAAGCCGTGCAACGCTTCTTGATGGCGTTGGTCAAGTATTTCAACACTTGGCTGATATCCGTTCTTGTCTCCTCGGGATGGAAATCGATCAGCTCCCGGATAATATAGAGGATATGTTTCTTTCCTTTCTGGGGCGGGATAAACTTCTCGATCTTGTCCGAGAAGAACACCACGCCGATCTTATCGTTGTTCTGTATCGCCGAGAAAGCCAAGGTAGCGGCGATCTCGGTGATCACCTCCTTCTTCATGACGTTGACGGAGCCAAAGTCACGGCTACCGGACACGTCGATCAGCAGCATCACCGTCAGCTCACGCTCCTCCTCGAACACCTTGACGTAGGGGCGGACGTAGCGGGCGGTCACGTTCCAGTCGATATCCCGGATATCATCGCCGTATTGATATTCCCTTACCTCGCTGAACGCCATACCACGGCCCTTGAAAGCCGAATGGTACTGGCCGGCGAAGATGTTACGGGAAAGACCACGGGTCTTTATCTCGATACGGCGTACCTTCTTTAATAATTCGCTTGTCTCCATTTAAGGAACTTCTACTTTATTCAAGATCTCGCTAATTACCTCCTCTGAAGTCAAGTTGTTCGCCTCGGCCTCATAACTCAAGCCGATACGATGGCGCATCACGTCGTGGCATACCGCACGGATATCCTCCGGGATCACATAGCCCCTACGCTTGATGAAAGCGTACGCGCGGGCGGCCAACGCCAAGTTGATAGACGCACGAGGGGAAGCGCCGAAAGAGATCATGCTCGCCAAGTTCGGCAAACCAGCCTCAGCCGGGAAACGGGTAGCGAAGACGATATCCACGATGTAACGCTCGATCTTCTCGTCCAAATAAACCTCACGAACCACGTTACGGGCGTCGAGGATCTCCTCTTTCGTCAAGATCGGCTTGATCTCCGGACGTTCTCCGGATATATTCTGGCGTATGATTAATTTCTCTTCCTCCTTCTTCGGGTAATTGATGATCACCTTCAACATGAAACGGTCTACCTGCGCCTCAGGTAACGGGTACGTACCCTCCTGCTCGATCGGGTTCTGGGTAGCCATTACCAAGAAAGGCTTCGGCAACTTGTAGGTATGCTCGCTGATCGTGACCTGACGCTCTTGCATGGCCTCCAACAAGGCACTCTGTACTTTCGCCGGGGCACGGTTGATCTCGTCCGCTAACACAAAATTAGCGAAGATCGGGCCTTGCTTTACCTGGAACTCTTCGCTTTTCTGACTGTAAATCATCGTACCGATCACATCGGCCGGGAGTAAGTCCGGGGTGAACTGGATTCGGCTGTATTTAGCGTCGATCAACGACGACAATGTTTTAATGGCAAGTGTCTTAGCCAAACCCGGCACACCTTCCAACAGGATATGTCCGTCCGAAAGCAAACCGATCAACAAGGATTCAACCAAATGCTTTTGTCCGACGATTACTTTGTCCATACCCATCGTAATCATGTTCACAAACGAGCTTTTACTTTCAATTCGCTCATTCAACTCACGAATGTCTACTGTCTGACTCATAAGATTTATTCTATTATATTGTTATTATATTGTCCCAATTTTACGTTGATTTTTTAGGATGCACAAAATTAGAAATGTTAAATTCGTATCCTTCACTTTTGCAGTTAAATAATACTAACCAACACTTCCTTGTTTTGTTTTATTTTACTTAAAAAAGGGGGATTTCTCTTACTCCCCGGCAAGTATCTCTGTTTGTAGGGCGGCGGCTTTCTCCCGCGACTCACGGCTCTTGGCATCGATGCCATACGATTCCGGAGCGGGTATCTCGATCACGGTACCGATCGGGACGTTGTTCGGGTCTTTTATAACAGCCTTATTATGTTGGTAAATATATACCCAGAATAATTTATTGCCATAATATTCCAAGGCGATCACGGTGAGGCGGTCGCCATGCTTGATCTTCACCTGCCCCAATGGTTTGGGCGCCGGTTCCACATAAGGCTCCGGTTCCGTATGCGGGGTCTTCTCCGCTACCGAGTCCGGATGAAGCATCCAAGCTGATTCTTGAACCGTGTCCTTGACCGTATCCTTGGCTTCCGTTATCACCTCCTCTTGGGCAGGTGCCGGTTTCCAATTATTCCTTCCCAGATAGAAGAATACAGAGATTACGATTATCAAAAAGGCGACGATCATTAATACCCCCTTCTCCTCCGGTTTCTTAGGGGCTCGCTCTTCCGGTCTCTTTGGTATGGGAGATGGCTCCGCGGCCGGTTCGGGTTCCAATTCAGGTTCCGGTTCAGATACCGATGGCCGTTCCGGATCAAACGCTTGCTCTGGCTCAAGCAATGGTTCAGGTTCAGCTTCTAGTATCGGTTCGGGCTTCTCTTTGGGCTGGGTATTTGCCAAAGGGATTTCCTTATCCGGCATCACCTCCTCCACGGACTCGTCTTCCGTTTCCTTCTCCTCCACGGACTCGTCTTCCGTTTCCTTCTCCTCCACGGACTCATCCATGTCCGAGAAATCCACGTTCTCGTTGATCTCTGTCGTCTCAAAGATAGAGAAAGGCTTGTTTACCTGTTCCCGCAGGTCTTTATCCGGCAGGAAAGAGAATTTATAATGTTCGGGGATCAAGAAACGTTCGCCGGTATTCACGTGGATACTCTCCCGCTTCTCCACGGAGATAATCTTGAAAGTACCCAAGCCCTTTACTTTTACGATCTTATCCGTATAGACCCCTTCGGATACCACCGAGATAAAATCTCTCAAGAAGCGCTCTACCTCTCCTCTGTCCTTACCGGTACGCTCCGATAATAAACCGGCTAAATCTTGTATATTCAGCCGGTTATTCATGATCTCCCAATTCCTTTAAACGATTCTTCACGGTCGTTCCGGGTTTGAATACGGGAACTAATTTAGGGGGAACCAGATATCGCTTCCCGTTCGCGGGATTCACGGAAATACGTTCCGCCTTCTTTTTCACCTCGAACTGGCCGAAGCCTTGCAGATAGATCGTATCGTTATCCACTAATTTCGAACTTACGACGGAACTGAGCGCAGAAAGCATGTCGGAAACTTCCTTCGAAGTCCAATCCATGCGATTCGCCAATTCCGTTATAAGTTCCTTGTTTTTCATATCTAATTCCATAACAGTTCGTGCTGCTATATTAGTTATTTTTTCGTTAACCGACAAATATCTTGACAGTTTTTACATCAATTCAACACTTTACCATACAGATCAAACGCTTGTGCGTCAATCACCTTTACTTGGTAAAAGCTACCCGGACTCAAGGGAGTATCCTTGGAAATCAATATTTCCGGATCTACCTCGGGCGAGTCGTATTGCGTACGTCCCACGTAGAAATCCTCCTCCTCCCGGTCTACGATCACCCGGAAGGTCTGCCCTACTTTCGAGGCGTTCACGTCGGCGGAGATGCCTTCTTGCACACGCATCAAGTAATCCAGTCGGTCTTGCTTCACCTCCTGCGGGATCTCGTCTTTATAATGCTGATAAGCATAGGTACCCTCCTCATGGCTATAGGCGAAAGCGCCCATACGCTCGAAACGGATATCTTTCACGAAGCGGATCAACTCCTCGAAATCATGCTCCGTCTCGCCGGGATGACCCACCATCAAGGTGGTGCGTAGATGGATGCCCGGCACTTCCCGGCGCATACGCTCCAACAGCTCATTGGTCTCGGCCTTCGTGATATTGCGGCGCATCATCTTCAACATCGGGTCGCTGATATGCTGGAGGGCGATGTCCATATACTTGCAAACGTTATCACGCTCACGCATCACCGGCAACAGGTCATAGGGGAAATGAGACGGATACCCGTAATGCAAACGAATCCACTCCACGCCCGGGATGTCGGATACCCGCTCCACCAGTTCCGGCAAGGCCATTCGCTTATAGCGATCGAGGCCATAAAACGTAAGATCTTGGGCGATCATCTGGAATTCTTTCACGCCTTGCGCCACCAAGCCACGCACCTCGTCTACGATCTCGTCCATCGGACGGGACTGGTAAGCCCCGGTTATGATCGGGATCGAGCAGTAAGAACAAGTACGGTTGCATCCCTCCCCGATCTTCACGTAAGCGTAGTGCCTCGGGGTGGTGAGCACACGATCCGTAGCCAGCTCTTGATGGTACGACTTGCCCAGATCGGAGATCAACTCCTTCCAATTGAATTTCCCGTAGAAACGATCTACCTCGGGAAGTTCCTTCTCCAGATCTTTCAAGAAACGTTCCGACAAGCAGCCCATCACGAAGAGCTTCCCGATCCGTCCTTTTTGTTTTTGTTCGCCCAGTTCTAAGATCATATTGATAGATTCCTCTTGGGCGTCGCCGATGAAACCACAGGTATTCACTACCACGATCTCGCCATTGATCTTATGGGGATCATGCTCTACCGTATAGCCATTGGCAACGAATTGGCGCATAAGTTGCTCCGAGTCCACTAGGTTTTTCGAACACCCCAGCGTAATAATATCTACTTTGTTTTTTCTCATTCTCCAAATAACGAATTGACAAACTCACGTTTGCGGAATACTTGCAAATCCTCCATCCCCTCGCCGAGTCCGATATATTTCACGGGGATACGGAAATGGTCGGAGATACCGATCACGACACCCCCCTTGGCTGTACCGTCCAGCTTGGTCACGGCCAAGGCGTTCACCTCGGTGGCGGCGGTAAATTGTTTCGCTTGCTCGAAAGCGTTCTGCCCGGTAGAGCCGTCCAATACCAACAAGATCTCGTGGGGGGCGTCCGGGATCACCTTCTTCATCACGTTCTTAATCTTGGTAAGCTCGTTCATCAAGTTGATCTTGTTATGCAGACGTCCGGCGGTATCGATAATCACCACGTCGGCATCGTTCGCCTTGGCGGAGCTCAGCGTATCGAAAGCCACGGAAGCGGGGTCCGAGCCCATGTTCTGCTTCACGATAGGTACGCCTACCCGCTCGCTCCAGATCACCAGTTGCTCCACTGCGGCGGCACGGAACGTATCGGCGGCGCCCAGATAGACCTTCTTGCCGGCTTTCTTGAACTGGTAGGCCAGCTTACCGATCGTGGTCGTCTTACCCACCCCGTTCACGCCTACGACCATGATCACGTAGGGTTTCTTGCCCTCCGGAAGCGCAAATCCCTCGGCATCCTCCGTATTGTTCTCCGTCAGCAAGCTAGCGATCTCGTCACGCAGCAAGGTGGTCAATTCTTGGGTGGTGACATACTTGTCACGGGCCACACGCTTCTCGATACGGTCGATGATTTTCAACGTGGTATCTACACCGACATCCGAGGTAATCAGTACTTCCTCCAAATTATCCAACACATCGTCGTCCACCTTACTCTTACCGGCGATCGCCTTGGTAATCTTGGAGAAAACACTTTCTTTTGTCTTCGATAGACCTTTATCCAAGGTTTCCTTCTTGTCTTTACTGAAAAAGCTAAAAATACCCATATTTATTTTGTTTCTGTTTTTAATCCATCCTGTTCTTATAATCCTCATAGCCGAACGTACGGTACACCACCAGCTGGTCGTCCTTGCTCCAAAGGGCCAAGGAAGGGTGCGGTATGCCGTTGAACATATTCGTCTTCACGATCGTGTAGTGGATCATATCCTCGAAAATCAGCTTGTCGCCGATCGCCAAAGGCTTATCGAACGACCAATCCCCCATATAATCACCGCTCAAACAGCTATTTCCCCCGATCCGGTAGGTAGGTTTCCCCTCCACGGCATCCGTAGCGAAACGAATCGCCGGTTTGTAGGGCATCTCCAAGCAATCCGGCATATGGCAGGTGAACGAGGCGTCGATAATCGCCGTCTTGATACCGTGGTTCTCCACGATATCCACCACGGTTGTCAGCAAGAACCCGGTCTGCCAAGCGAAGGCGCTACCCGGCTCCATGATCAACTCCAAGTTCGGATATCTCTCCTTAAAGCCTTTCAGTAAAGCGATTAAATGCTCCACGTCGTAATCCTTACGGGTCATCAAATGACCACCTCCCATATTCAGCCACTTGACGTGAGGCAGGAAACGGCCAAAACGCCTCTCCACCTCGGCCAGCGTCCGCTCCAGATCATAGGAAGTGGACTCGCACAAGGTATGGAAATGCAGCCCCTCGATACCCTCCGGCAACGTGTCTCCCAGCAAGTCGCCGGTCACCCCCATCCGGGAACCCGGAGCACAAGGATTATACAAGTCCGTCTCCACGTCCGAGTATTCCGGATTGATCCGCAACCCACAAGACACCCGGTTACCATCCGCCCGCACCATCGGATAAAAACGATGGAACTGAGAGAGCGAGTTGAACGTAACGTGACTACTGTATCTCAAGATCAACGGGAAATCAGCCTCCGTATAAGCCGGGGAATAGGTATGCGCCGGACTTCCCATTTCCTCGAAGGCCAACTGGGCCTCAAATTTAGAACTTGCTGTCGAAAAAGGAATGTACTCACGTACGATCGGGAACGCTTTCCATAAAGCGAAAGCCTTAAAAGCCAATATGATATTCACTCCCGCACGTTCTTTTACGCTCTTGATCAAGGACAGGTTGTTTCTCAGTAATTTCTCCTCCATCACATAGCAAGGCGAGGGTATCTTGTTGATGTCTATCATGCTGTATCTCAATATTTCATATTAACATGCAAATATAAGAAAAACATTCTGATATTACAACTATTATCGGGGTAATTCATTGAATATGTCGCAGAAAAAAGACAGTTGTGTTAACTTGCGAATACTACTGTGTTCGTAGACAAATACTATAGTACTTGGGCACAAGCACTATAGTATTTCTGGGTTCTTTTCATTCTCTTTTTAATCGAAAAAAAAAGAAAGGAGGCATCTTGCCTCTATTCTTTATATTTTTATTATAATATCTATTTATATCTTATATGATGCGAAAGTGAGTTCGAAAGCCCATTCGAAAATAAACCTTTCCTTTTCTGCCAATCATTAAAATCCAACGACTTAGCTTCAAAAAGCAGTGTTCGATTCGGCATTCGAAAATGAATTCGAGCAAAAACGCACTTAGCCTAACACGCTGAGTTTGGCAAACTTAAGCAAAAGTCGCCTTTCTCCGAAATTCTTGAAGGCGACCGTCACTTTCGCATCACCTCCCTCACCTTCCATCGAGACGATCTCGCCATCGCCGAAACGGTCGTGATTGACCTTCTGGCCCACCCTCAAAACAGAGGCATCCGTGGCCGGAGCCGCCGAAAAGGACGATTCCATCGTGTTTTTTAACTTCGTAAGATGCCCTTGACGCTGTGCCGCTTGCTTCACCGGCGACACGAAATCATCCTCAACCGCCCTTGGTTGCCGGAATGGAGAGGCAAAAGCCGGGCGCCCGTAGCGTTCACGGGCCGAGGCGAATGCATCTGAAGCGCCGGCATCCGAAGGCATATCCAGATACTTAGCGTCTATATCCTTCAAGAAACGGCTGGGCGTACACATATCCGTCTTCCCGTTACGATAGCGGCTCTTCGCATAGCTCAATACGCAATTTTGCTCCGCACGGGTAATCGCCACGTAGAACAAACGACGCTCCTCCTCTACCGCTCTCGGGTTATCTTTCGATAGGGACGAGGGGAATAGGTCTTCCTCCAAGCCTACCACGAAAACATTCGTGAATTCCAATCCCTTGGCGGCATGTACGGTCATCATCGTGACCTTATCGGAGTTTTCCTCTTTATCGTTATCTTGATCGGTGAGCAAGGATACCTCCGCCAAAAAGTCGGACATGGCGACTTGCTCCATGCCCTCCTCACGCCGGATCTCGCAAAACTCGGCGATACCTTTCAGCAACTCCTGCAAGTTCTCTTGCTTGCTCACGCCCTCTACGGAACGGTCTTGAAACAGGTCGGAAACGATGCCGCTACGCTTCACCACCAAGGTAGCCAATTCCTCTGCGGAGAGTTTTTTATTCTCTTCAATGAAAACTTCAATCAAACTACGGAAATCGCTCAGTTTCTTAGCTGTACCGTTATTTATCGGTAGCGAATATTCTAAGGGGGCTTGAAGCACGGTCCATAGACTTACCCCGTATTCGGTAGCGGCACCGACAAGCTTACCTACCGTCGTATCCCCGATTCCCCGGGTGGGATAATTGATGATTCGCTTCAAGGCCTCCTCGTCGTGCGGGTTCACGATCAGGCGGAAGTAAGAGATCACGTCCTTGATCTCTTTCCGCTGGTAAAAAGACAAACCGCCGTAAATCTTGTAAGGGATGCCCCGCTTTCGCAACGCCTCTTCCAAGATACGGGACTGGGCGTTGGTACGATACAGGATAGCGAAATCGGCATACGAGAATTTCCCTAATATCCCGTGCATCTCGTTGATTCGGGCGGCTACGGTGTAGCCCTCCTCATAATCGGAGTACGAGGTGAAAACACTCACCTTGTTGCCCGCCTCCTTCTCGGAATAGACCGTTTTGGGTATCTGACGTGTATTCTTGTCGATCAAGCTATTGGCGGCGTTCACGATATTCTGGGTGGAACGGTAATTCCGTTCCAGCTTGAAGATACGGCAACCGGTATAAAGATTCTTGAATTGCAGGATATTATCTATATTAGCGCCTCGGAAAGAATAGATGCTCTGGGCGTCATCCCCTACCACGCAGATATGGCCGTGTCTCTCGCAAAGCCGTTGCACGATCAAGTGTTGGGCGAAGTTCGTATCTTGATACTCATCCACCAATACATACCGGAAGAAGTTCCGGTATTTCTCCAAGACGGCCGGATGATCCCGGAACAGGATATTGGTTTGCAGCAACAAGTCGTCGAAATCCATCGCTCCCGCTTGCAGGCAACGGCTCTGGTAACGTTTGTAGATTTCCCGAAGCAAGGGGACCTTGGCATTCATATCGCTTTCCACGAGCTCTTTATTTTGCTCGTAGGCCGTATAAGTTATCAAGGAGTTCTTCGCGTTGGAGATCCGGCTCTGCACCATTCCTAGGCGGTACACCTTATCGTCCAATTGCATTTCCTTGATGATGGATTTCAGTAAGCTCTTGGAATCAGCGGCGTCATAAATCGTGAAATTGGAAGGATAACCGATATGCTCCGCCTCGTTCCGTAAAATACGGGAGAAGATGGAATGGAACGTTCCCATCCATAGCCGACGGGCCGTTTGCTCACCGGTGATGGCCGCTATACGCTCTTTCATCTCCCGGGCCGCCTTATTGGTAAAGGTCAGCGCCAAGATACTATAGGGAGGCAATCCCAATTGCAATAAATAAGCGATCTTATAGGTCAGTACCCTAGTCTTACCGGAGCCAGCCCCGGCCACGACCAAGGATGGCCCCTCATTGTAAACCACCGCTTCCCGCTGGCTCTCATTCAGTTGATTCAAATACTCTTCCACATTCATCCGTTTTAGGGATACAAAATTAGGGAAAATAAGCGATTCCACATAAAAAAGTTGGGCAGGTCGCCGATAATATATACATTTGCCTGCATATAATCAGTAGTATTAACCAAAACAAGAGACTATGGGAAATTGGGAGAGACAACAGACAATGAGGAAAGAACGGGACAAGGTCCGAAGGGAGACTTTAGGGAAGTTCTTTTTTGACTTGGCTAAATTAATGTTTACGACGATGGTATTAGGAGAAATGCTCCTATTAGCAAAAGACATCGGCGACATTAATAATTGGGGTATGTTAAATATAGGGATTTTAGGTACTTACCTATTAGCCCGAGTTGGAAATAGAATATTAAAATAATATGATTATGATAAAAGATTTAAATGGATTGACAGTGTTGATGCTCGTTGTTACCATTTTAGCCGCTATCTTCTTAGCTTGGCTTTACACAAAGCCCGGCAAGAAATGGTTGGATGAGTTATGATACCGTAGGTGGTGTGCCATATTGTGGATCATGGCACACCATCTTCTTTATTTAGCGTCCAACAGATCATCATTCCTTATGCTCCTCCCCGCCTTCTTCACGCTCGCTTTTAAATCACCGATCCGGTAGCTGATAGCGATGCCGAAACCACGGCTAAACATACGCTCGGTCTGCCGGATATGAAAGTCCGGATATCGCTCGTTAATCTGTATCGTCTTATGATCTCCCAGAAAATCTTGCGCCCGCAGCGTACAAGTCAATTTATCATTCAAGAAGCTCTTTACCACACTCAAGCCGTAAAAATAAAAGCCGTACGAGTCCATCCCCACATTCGGCTCGGAGCGCACGTATCCACCCGACAGGACAAAACGCCACCCGTACTTAAACTTCTGCGAGAAATCGACAAAAGCAGAGCCACAAAAGCCGGAATTACGCACATCCGTATCGTAAACCTCATTCCCCTCCTGCGCCCGTAAATCCAGATAATGCAACATGCTGTTCAGCGACACGCTTGTCCGGGGCGAAGGATTATAGCTTAGATAAAGGTTTCCTCCCGCTGCTTTCACGTCCACGAGATTATCATACGTACTATTCACCACATTCGCCGAATCAATGAACAGATACTCATCAATCACCCCTTTTCCCAAGGTGCAGAGCACGGAAGCCTGCACATTCAATTTCGTTCCGTAATAACTGTATGACGCCGAAAGACGATGATGTTTCTCCGATACCAATCCCGGATTTCCATACGAGATAGAGGTCCCAGACACGAACACCGTAGGATTCAAATAGCTGATATTCGGGCGACGTAAACGTAAGTTGTAAGCCAAGCGAAACAAATTCCGGTCGTCCAAGCGGAAAGCGGAGGTCCAAGAAGGAACCCAATCCGTTACACGATAATTAAAATCCTTGCCTTCGCCTTGTTTATAAGTCACGTCCTGCCAAGTATGTTCCATACGAATGCCCGGGTTCAAGCTCCATTTACCATACTTAAATCCATATCCCGCATAGGCGGAGCCTATATTCTGCACATGCCGATATTCCACCAAAGGTTGTAAATCAGCGGGTAACCAGACACCCTCACCCAACTCCTTTACCTCCGAAGTAGCGTGGCTCGTACTGTTACGCCGAATCAGCTTCAAACCGCCCTCGATGGAATGCGTACTTGTAAAAGGATTCACGTAATCAAGCTGGGCCGTATGCTCATGGGTGCGGGCATGACTGATTTGCCGGGTATAATCGGCCTCCAGTTGGGGTAACGAGACATTGCCCATCTTGTCCTTATCATGAAACACGCTATAAATATCGTTCGGGATATAATCGTACTGATAGGAAAGCGTTAGCATCTCTTCCTTATTTCGTTTGAATAAACGCTGATAATCCGCTTTTAAGGAGGCACTACCCCATTCGTTCTTCTTACTCATATCCTCGTTATAAGCATAGATTTCTTCCCCCTCTTTATCAAACCTGCTATAATGGCTATTCCAAATAGAGTTGCTGTTTCCGATATTCAAGTTTCCGGACAAGGAGATCAAATTCAATGTATCGATCTCGAAACTGCCTTCCAGACTTCCATAATGGGCCGGATATTTCACGTCTACGTCCGAGAGCATCCGGAGCTTCGCACCGTCTCCCGACTGAGTACGGAGATAATCCGACTCGCTCTCGGACGATTGTTGGCTAAACGTATAATTTCCGGAAAGCGATAATCGGCCATATTTCAGCGTAGCGAAACCACCGACACTCTTAAATAAGTTCATCACCGTAGTGTTTATACTCGCGTTATATCCCTCGAACTCCGCTCCTTTCGTCACGATATTCAAGATTCCGCTGACACCCTCCGCATCGTAACGGGCACCGGGATCTGTTATCACCTCCACTTTCTTGATCATGCTGGCGGGGATACTACGCAAGACCTCCTTGGGATTATTGGAGAACATATTCGAGGGACGCCCGTTCATATAAATCTTAAAACTGGATTGTCCGTTTACCTTCACGTTATCCTCGCCATCCACGGTCACTAGAGGGACTTTCCGCAACATCTCCAGCAAGGTATAGGTTCGGGAATCCGGGTCCTCGGCGATACTGTAAGTAGTCTTATCCGCCTCTGCCTTTATCAAGGGTTTCACGGCGACAATGTTTATCTCGGGCAAGTCCTCGTTCAAATACAATGAATCGGGAGAGACGAGTTGGGCAGTCAACGTCGAGTTCCAGTTTCCCACAAGCCCTATCAAGGCCATCATCATCAGAAATCTTTTCATATCCGTATCTTATTTGATTTGTTTTCGGGCAAAAGTAGAGGCAACAGACAACAACAACGTAAATAATCGCCGGATAAGTAGCTGACATTTCCATGACATTTCCATGACATTTCCATGACATCCGGTCATTTAGCAGGATTTAGGTCTATTTCATCCCGAATCCTATCGAAAAGGATACTTTCCTTCTATAATATTTAGTACCTTCGAGCGTTCTTTTTATGTTAATTCTAATCTAGCGAATAATGAATACACGACTATCGGCCAATCTATCCGTTTTGGGTACCTCCTTAATGCTGATCCTCTCGTTCAGCTTCGGTTTCCATAGTTATACGGAAGCCAAGAAAACGATCGTGACAGACTTGAATCAAGCGTTGCAACAAACGATCCTGCAAAACTCCCACCTATGGATGAGCCAAGATTCCATACGCACCTATGCCAATCTATCCAAGCTTTTCGGCAATCCGGTATCCATAGAAAGTTATAACAAGGACTTTTCCGACGCATTGAGTTATACGCCCGACAAGAAGAAAACGGGAATCGTGATCCACGTACTCAATAAAGATCCTCAAACCGAAAACGCTCCCGCTAATACCAACAAGAAACTCAACGAATATTATATCGCCAGCGATACGATTATCTGGGCATCATCCATAGCGAACAGCCCCAATACTGCCACGGATCATATCGGGATCTCATTCCAAGGGTACGCCAATTGCTCCACCCTTGCGGTTATCGGGCTATCGGACAAATCTTTGCCCGGCCTATTCCTCGGGCTTGCCTTTTTATCCGCTACCCTGCCCCTATTGCTTAAACGTTATAGAAAGGAGTTGATAATGCCTCAGCCTATCCATCCGGGAAAGACCATCTCTTTCGGTAATTTGAACCTTTCTTGCGAGACCGCCTCCTTCTATAAGGAGAATGAGGAGAAACTAAAACTCACCCCTCAGCAATATGCCTTGATGGAGATGTTTTTCCTATCGCCTACGCATATCTTGAACCGCTCGGATATCTGCGAAAGTTTATGGCCGGGAAAGATCAACGCCGACGAGACCTTGAACACCTTGATCCGAAGGCTACGGCCTTTAGTGGAGGAAAACAGTAACCTAAAGATCACGACAGACAGAGGACGAGCTTATGCGCTTGAAATAAAAAAGAGCGACCATCTCTGATCGCTCTTTCCTTTTTATCTAGATAGAATTAATATCTTCCACCATCCCGGTTAGAACCATAACCGCCACCTCTGTTAGAGCCATAGCCACCGCCTCTGTTGGAACCGTAACCGCCACCTCTGTTGTTATTGAAACGACCACCTCTGTCGCCTCTATCCTCTCTAGGTCTGGCTTCTGTTATATTGATGACTTTGCCGTCATAACTTGCTTGGTTTAACTCCTCGATAGCCTTTTTAGCTAGCTCATCATCGCTCAGCTCAACGAAACCGAAGCCTCTTGAACGGCCGGTTTCTCTATCCATAATAACTTTTGCTGAAGTAATCTTACCGTAATCAGCAAATAACTGTCTTAAGTCCTCATCAGAGATGTTGTAACTTAGATTTGAAATGTAAAGATTCATTTTGTAAACTTTAATTAAATGGTTAATTGAGCTGAGTATGTCGACTAAAAAAGTTTACCTAACAAATCAAGTTGTGAGCAAATACTTTCTAATACAAACTTAAATCAATCTCAAATATGCTGCGAATGTAATGGTTTTATTCGAGCATACAACTATAAATCCAATAAATTTCGAAAAAATATAAGGGCGGGGTCTGCCCGCCCCCCACGAAATTAGAATACGGTAACTTCTTGTCCCGCGGTATTCGCACGGATTAAATAATCGTACATCGCCTCGCAATACACCGGAGGCAGGTAGAAGCGGCCCGGGTAGACTGCGCAAAGATTGATCTTCACGGTCACTTGACTGCCTGCCGGCAGACGGTCTATATAACTATAAACACGGTCGTCACGAATATCCTGATAATTCACTCCGGCGCTCAAGCTGTCCGTAGCGGACTCATTCAAGAAACGGGTATTCAGTATTTCCCATCCGGCAGGGAAGATCTCCGATAATACCAAATTATTATATCCCCGGGCCGAAGGGTTCTTTACCGTAACCACGGCGGAGAAATTCGTACCTTGCTCCAATTGGGCGACATTGACCGGACGTCCGTTCAAGTCCACATAGCTAACCGCCAACGAGACACCGTTCGCATACGCTTTTTCCTCTCCCTGCTCCGGTATTCCCTCGGTTATGATACGGGCGAAGAGCGTAGATTTACCCGTGTTCTTCAACTCGACGCTCGCCGAGGTCCCCGCCTTATCCAATAAGGTCTCGGACCATATATTCTTATCCGTTTTCACCTGTCCATCCTTTCCGCCACAAGCGTACGTGAAATCCATGACCCCGTCTACCCGATATTTAGCTAGGTAGTCCGACAAGGCAACTAAAGCGAATGCCGTAGATTGTGTGCTCAACCAATCATCCGAAGAAAGCTGTTTGGACAATTCTTCCACCAAAGTAGCGGCCTCCTTGCCTTTATCCAACAAGCAAAGCGTCATTAACTGGATGGATTGATCCCGGACATCACTGCCGAACGTCTCGTCATACTCGGAATAACCGGAAGGAAGAGCCGTCGTCTTACTGATCAAGTCTTGAGCGACATCCTCACGGCCGACCAAGGCATAGGCGGAAGCTAGCGACCAGCGACTCATGGAGGCCAAGTCTTTCATCTCTTTCAAGCGGTTCATGGCACCCATCTCCGGCGACCCGGCCAAAGCCAATACATACAGGCGATAGGCTTGGGTAGTCTCTTCCGAATCCATATAATAAGAGGTAGCCGGCTTCCAATTACGGGCTACCCGGCGTAGATTATTCAATACGCTTTGTTTCATGGCCTCGGGAACCAAGTAGCCTTTCTTCGAGGCTTCCAGCAAGAAATGAGTAGCGTAAACCGTACCCCAGCCATTGCTGCTCGTTCCACCCGGCCAATAGGCGAAAGCCCCATCTACGGTCTGGTAAGAGCGCAGACGGCGGATCACCTCTTTCACGGCCTCCTCCGTGGATTTCGCCTGTTGAGGGGTCAAATCCGTAAACGAGGAGATATAAAGCTGCGGGAATCCTTTCGAGGTGATCTGTTCCAGACATCCGTGCGGATAACCCAACAAATAAGATAGACGTGAGGATAAGTTCACGGGGGCGATATCCGACACTTCTAAAGTCAACTGGTTCGTACCCGTGGCACCCGGCATCGCAACCGTCTCTTTCCAAGACTTGCCGGCCTCCAAGGTAGCGGCGGTAACTTTCACTTGCGGGCGGCGTACCGTACGGATCTCCAGTTCCGTCTCATAAGCGGATTTATCCCCTTTACCCGTAGCGGTTATCGTTACCTTCCCGATACCCGGGTTCTTCTTCACCCGGATACGGAACGAGGCTTGCTGATCCCCTTTCCGCTCGAAGCTCAAGCTCCTCGTCGCCTCGCCGACCACTTCCATATTCGAGCTGCAAGCGATAGATACATTCACGGCTCCTACGCCATCCTCGGTAGCGAATACCGTAGCGGGTACTACCATCTCCTCGCCCACGCCGATCACCCGGGGCAAGGTTCCTAGCAGCATTACGGGCTTACGTACCATCACGCTCTTATCGGCATGTCCATAAGCCTCCCCGTTTCCGGCTACCACCATGATCTTGACACGCCCGTTGTAATTCGGCATCTGATAGGTATGCCGGGCGGTCTTCCCCTTCTTCAGCAAGAACGGGCCGTCAAATCGCACCACGGGCTTGAAGCGGTTCACGATCGCTTTCGGGCCTTTGTTCAGCGCATCGTCGCCGCCGATACTGAACAACTGCTCGATACGGCCGCCGTAAGCGCCAACCACGTAGTTATATAAATCCCATGTATTCACGCCCAACGCTTCCCGGGCGTTAAACGCCTTCCAAGGCTCCGGCGTACGGAAACGGGTCAGGTCCAGCAAGCCCTCATCCACGATCGCCAGCGTGTAAGCCATCTCCTTTCCATTCTTCTCGGAGACGGAGACGGTATAAGAGGCATCCGGTTTCAGCTCGGCGGGAGATTGGATGACCGGGGTCAGATGGCTCTCCGGAGAAGTTACCGTGAACGGGACCACGCCGTACAAGCGGATCGGCAAATCGTTCTTCGTGATGCCATGAGGCTGCAAAAGGGTGATATAGACGTAAGCGTTCGGCTGCATATCTTTCGTCACATCCAGTCTCACGGTCGTTTGTTTATCCTCGCACGTATGTTCCGTCAAGGAAAGGACACGCACGCCGTTCTCTATACTGATAATCGCACGGCTTCCTTTCGTAGAGGGGAAGGTGACTACCATCTTCTCGCCGGGCGTATAACTATCCTTATCGGTCTTGAAACTAAGCATCGTGGCGGACTCGCTGCCATCGGTGTTACGTCGGCCCTCGTTATAAGGCCAGTCGAAATAACTCATCACTCCCGTAGAGTGCTTACTCTCCTTATCTTTCACGGAGATGAAATACGTTCCCCACTCCTTATCCGGGAAAGAGAGCTGGAACGTACCCCGGCCGTCCCCATCCGTACGGACGGTAAATGTCTTTACCGGCTTATTGTAGGAATCCGATACGTAATTGGCCAGACCGCTACTGTTGGAATCCCACCACCAATACCAATAGACCTTATATACTTTCACGTCTAATTCCGTATTCGCTTGCGGTTTCCCTAAATAATCAACAGAAGCGACCTCGTAGGTATAATTGGCTCCGGTATTTAGTTGTTCCTTATCTTTCTGCGGAGATTTGATACCGGCATACCGGCGATAAGGCGAGTAAAGCATCCGGTCCGCGTCGATACTGAAATCACCGGATTCCTCATAGACCCGGGTCACTAGGTTTGCCAGCAACATTCCGGGAGCGGTAGAACCCAGCTCGAAGCGGGCTTGTACCGTGGCATCGCCCCGCTCATTGGTAACGCCGGAGATCAACTTGCTCTCTTCCGTATTAAATACACGGGAAGGATCGTCGAAATAGAACCCCTTATAGCCCTCGAAGGTAGTCGGGGTGGCGATAAAGGTACCTTGTATATCGTATTTCAAGTTACGGGCGATAGCTCCTTGCAGCCATTCCACATGCAGGCGGGCATCCATAGGCTCACCACGCAACAAGGTCTTCTCCGGCATGGATAAGGCGATCTTCAGGCGGTTTGGCTTGATGGACTCGATGCGTAAGCGCTTCGAGAAAGAGACCCCACCCACTTGCGCCTTCACATTCCACGCACCCGTGGGGGCATCCGCCTCGGTAACGAAATCGAAGACATAAAGCCCCAGCTCGCCACGGGTCTGCGTCTTACGGGCATACATTTGCCCTAACGGGTTGTACAGCTCCATCACCACCGGATGCTCTGCCGGCAATTGCTTCGCCCGGTCGTTCAGCATAAAGCCCAGATGCAACGTATCACCCGGACGCCATACGCCTCGCTCACCATAAATAAAGCCCTTGATCCCTTTCTGGACTACCTCGCCCGATACATCGAACGAACTGAGCGAGAGAGCCGATCCGTTATCCACCCGCAGATAGGAACGTTGGGTTCCCTGTGAGGCGATCAGGTAGAACGGACGTCCCGAGGAGAGATCCAGCCGTACCTGTCCCTTGTCATCGGTCGTGCCCGAGGCCAACGCTTGGTGTTGGTAATTATAGGCGGTAACCGTAACTCCTCGCTCCGGCTCCGTATTCTGTATATTATGCACCAACACGGTCATATCATTATCCTGCCCCATCAAGGCGACCAGTCCCAAATTGGTAGCCAAGATATTCTTTCCCTCTACCTTATTAAAGTAATAACTATCCGAGCAAGGATCGTTCCATTCTTTCCAATTATAACTAGACCAATCGTATTGACGGTAATAATACGCTCCCTCGTCAAAACGGGCGGACTCTTCCTTGAAACGGATCTCGTCCGAGGCCAATATCTGCTCCTTCGAGATCTTCACCGTATCATTCCCGCAAGGATAGGCCGACAAAGGCCGGTCAAACGAAAGCTCCAGACGGTAGATAGCACCCGGTTCCGGCTCGATCAACCGCTTTAAATCGACCGCGAACGTATTCCACCGGGACAGGTCAAGACCCTCCTCATCCAAGAAGATCGTCTTACGGGCGATCAAGCGCCCGACACGCATTAACTCCCCGGACTCATCCAAGTTGTTCGATTGCAGGAACTGACCGATATTCTGCTCCAATATCTTGATAACGCTCACCGTAACCCCTCGCAAATAAATCGCTTGGAAAGGAACGGATAATTGCGTGGATTGCGGGATGATCACTCCTTTCCCGATAAAACGGACGCCGGGTTTCTGCTCATCTAGGATTATTTGACGCACGACAGCCTCTTTCAGGTTCAAGCCGCTCTTGCTGCGGATGCCTTGGTTCAGGTGGATATTCATCACGCCCTTTTGCCACAAATCGGCATCCGGATATAGGCGTAGCTTGTTTCCGTCCACGGTTACGGTCTCCGACGTATTCTCGGCGATAAAGGCCAAGCCTCTCATATCCTGGCCCACATCCAATAACTTCGTGAAAGCGACCTCCACGTAACGCTCCGGCTCGGACACATACGTCACGTCGTACACCGAGAAATCATTCTGATCCGGAACGCTCACTGTCACGACATCGGCCTTTTCCACGCCTAGTTTATTAGAAGATACGGAAAGCTTGAGTGTCCGTTCCCCCTCCATCCCGGCGGAGACATTGAGTAAGGTCACCTCATGTTTCTTCCCATCCGGGCTGTGTTGCCAAGTAGCGTCTACCTTCTCCGAGAAATCCACCAACGACTCCACGGTCTCCGGAGATTCCTTATCCGGCGTGAAAAGCACGGCGGTCAGATCGTACCCATTCTCGTTTTTCTTGTTGATATCCATCGATTCCAGATTCCCCCGAAGGGCTAAAGGGAGCGTGGTAAAACCAAAAGCGAACCACTTATCCTTACCTTGTGCCTCAAACCATTCGGACAAATCGGCTTTCACTTGATAAGAGGTGTTTCGCTCAAAGCCTTTCTCCGGCTTGAATACCAACGTCCGGTTATTCTCGAAAGCCCATTTCCCCGGCACATCGGGCTTGAGGCGCACGAGTTTCCCCAATCGGTCCGCCTTTAATCGATCCGCCGGGATCTCTTGATTAAAGATCAGGTAAACGGGAGAATACCGGGAAATCTTCCCGGTAGTAAACGCCTCTACATTCGGATTATAAGGGGGGAGATCTTGATCCGTGGAGCTTGTCGTATGACAACTTGTCAAGATAGACAAGAGACAAAGTACGCAGAATAAACCGATAGACCGTATCATACACATGAATGTTTAAATGGTTAATCCACAAATGTACATAAATAGAAGGATTTCTCTCCTATACTTTCAGACAAACTGATAATTTTCGTACATTTGTCTTAAATATGGAGCGACCAGTATGCCACCAAAGAAGTACAGGAGTCGCTAAACAAGAGGAAAGAAAAGTATATGGCGAAGAAATTCGAAATTCGAAATAGCACGGCGGAATTCCTTATCTTCATGCTAGAAGGCAAGGAAGATGGCATACAGGTAATGTATCATAACGAAACCATCTGGTGCACGCAGAAAGCGATGTCTACCCTGTTTGACTGCTCTACAGACAATATCGGATTACACCTAAAGAACATCTTTACATCCGGTGAATTACGGAAAGATTCAACTACCGAGTTTTTCTCGGTAGTTCAAATCGAGGGCGGACGGCAAGTATCCCGAAAAACATTGTTTTATAACCTTGATGCGATCATTTCTGTCGGTTATCGTGTAAACAGCGTTCGTGCTACACAATTTCGCCAATGGTGCACATCGGTCATCCGTCAATTCGCTATCCGTGGTTATGTGATAGACAAGAAGCGTATGGAGAACGGCTCTTTCATCGGTGAAGATTATTTTGAACATCTACTAGCCGAGATACGGGAGATACGGTTAAGCGAGCGTCACTTTTACCAAAAGTTGACCGATATCTATGCTACCGCTATTGACTATAATCGTGACGCACCAACCACCCGCCTCTTTTTCCAAAAGGTACAAAATAAGATACATTATGCCGTACACGGTCATACCGCCGCCGAGTTAATCGTGAACCGAGCCAACTCGGAAAAAGAACATATGGGACTGACCACATGGGAAAATGCGCCTAAAGGGAAGATCGTAAAAACAGATGTGGCCATTGCCAAGAACTACCTTAACGAGATGGAGTTGGACGACATGGGACATTTAGTCAACGCAGTTCTGGATATGGCAGAGCGCATGGCTAAACGACATATACCCATGACCATGGAAGACTGGGCAAAACGTATCGACCTGATACTCGAAGCCGGAGATAATGACTTATTGACCAACGCCGGCAAGGTGACAGCCGAATTAGCCAAAGCTTTCGCAGAAGCCGAGTTCGAGAAGTATCGGGTCATTCAAGACCGTCTCTTCCAATCGGATTTTGACCGTTTCGATAGCGAGACCTTGTTCCCGACAGATTTCAATCCCGATAATACATAAAATAACAAGATCATGACCAAGAAACTACACAAGGAAATCCCCATCGACTACGCCGTCTGCCAGCAACAAGATTGCCCTCGGGCCGGAAAGTGCCTGCACCAGATCGCCTACCGGCCGCTCATCGAACAACCGGCAACCGTATTACGGCTGCTGAACCCCACCCTCTGTACCCGGGATGGGGCTTGCCCCTACTTCCGAGACTCCGCTCCCGTCACCTACGCGCGGGGTTTCACCGGAATACAGAGCCGGATGTTCCCGGCGCAATACCAGCAATTCATGTCGATACTCATGTCCCATTTCGGACGTAACCCCTACTTCGAGCGGCGAAGGGGCGAATTTCCACTCTCACCTAAAGAGCAAAGGATCGTGCTAAACGCCTTGCGAAGGGTCGGAGTGACGGAAGAGCTAAGGTTCGATCATTATGAGGAGAGTGTCAATTGGTATGATTGAGGCAGTACTCTTTATAAAGTACCGCAATACTCAGCCGGACAGTACCGCAGTACTTCTTAAGGAGTACCGCAGTACTTTGCGCACAGTACTACAGTACTTCCTACGGAGTACTGGCAGATGCCTCAGCCATCTATCCAAGTCGCTACTACCGAGGCCGGGACGAGTGCCATGGCGCCTCCTCGCATCCCTCTTGGGGATCGGCGTGACGGCGTGGTGTATCCTGTATGGCATCGTGCCCCGGCAATTATTTCCCGCCCCCTGCTCTACCTTATTATATTCGGCCGAGGGCGAGCTTTTAGGCGCACGTATCGCACCGGACGGGCAATGGCGTTTCCCGGCGGCGGATAGCTTGCCTGATAAATTCGTGGATTGCTTGCTCACGTATGAGGATAAACGGTTCTTTTACCATCCCGGTATAGACCCCGCCGCCATCTTCCGGGCGATCCGCTTGAACGGGAAAGCGGGGCGTGTGGTGAGCGGAGGAAGTACCTTGACCATGCAATTGGCACGCATAGCGAGAGGGAACCAAAACCGGACCTTCTACGAGAAAACGATCGAGATGTGCTGGGCGCTCTTTCTAGAAACCACCTATAGCAAACAAGAGATACTGAACCTCTATGCCTCGCACGCTCCCTTCGGGGGAAACGTGATCGGGCTGGAGACCGCCGCATGGCGTTATTTCGGGCGAAGCGCCTCCGAGCTATCGTGGGCCGAGAGCGCTACGCTGGCCGTCCTTCCCAACTCCCCCGCCTTGATCCACCCCGGGAGAAACCGGAAACAACTGAAGGAGAAGCGGGATCGCTTATTGGCTTCCCTTCAAAAGAAAGGTGTATTGGAGGAGACCGAATACGAGCTGGCCTGCATGGAGCCACTTCCCGAAGCCCCTCTCCCTTTACCTAATGATGCCCCTCACCTGTTAGAAAGACTGGCTGCGGAACAACCGGGGCAACGCATCCAAACCTCCGTCCGCCAAGCCCTGCAACGGCAGACACAGGCCCTCGTAAACCGTTATGCCCGTGAATACAGTTCCAACCATATCCATAATCTGGCGGCGATCGTAGCGGACGTGGAGACCGGGGAGGTATTGGCCTACGCCGGAAACGCTACCTATCCGGCCGACGAGCGGCGGGGGAACCAAGTGGACATCATCACCTCGCCCCGCAGCACGGGAAGTATTCTCAAGCCCTTCCTGTATGCCGGTATGCTGCACGACGGGCTGTTGCTCCCCTCCATGCTGGTATCGGACGTGCCCTTGAATATAAATGGCTTCTCCCCCCATAATTACAACAAGACATTCTACGGGGCGGTACCGGCCCATGTAGCCATAGAGCGCTCCTTGAACGTTCCCTTGGTACGTATGCTCTCCCAGTATAATACCGGACGCTTTATGTCTTTACTGAAATCGTGGGGAATGACTACCTTACGTTTCTCCGAGGAACATTACGGGGCCTCCTTGATCTTGGGAGGGGCCGAGGGAACCTTATGGGATCTTTCCGGTATGTATGCCTCCATGTCTCGTGTGCTTAAACATTACCGTACTTACAACGGACGCTATAATCCGGCGGACATCCATCCGCTGACTCCCTTTCCGGCGGAGAGGAAGGAACCCATCCGTTCCCTTACCGATAGCCGGCTCACCGATAAGGCTCTCCTTTCCTCCGCGGCCCTGTGGTACACGTTCGAGGCGATGTCCGCACTGAACCGTCCCGAGGAAGAAGCCGACTGGCAACAATTCAAGTCGATGAAACGGATCGCATGGAAGACCGGGACGAGTTACGGGGGACGAGACGCTTGGGCGATCGGCACGACCCCCCGCTACGTTGTCGGCGTATGGGCAGGTAACGCTTCCGGCGAGGGCCGTCCGGGACTTACGGGTGTCGGCAACGCCGCCCCGGTCCTTTTCGATCTCTTTTCCCTATTGCCCGGTGGCGAATGGTTCGACCTGCCCTACGATGAGACGCTTCCCCTGGTGATCTGCCGGAACAGCGGACATAAAGCCTCGCCCTACTGCGAGCAAACGGACACCTTATACATGCCGCTGTCCGGCAATAACACGGGGATTTGCCCCTACCATAAGCTCGTGCATCTATCGGCGGACGGACGGTACAGGGTCAATAGTTCCTGCGAGTCTGTCGACCGGATGATCAGCCGCCCGTGGTTCGTGCTTCCTCCCGCGCAGGAGTATTACTACCGCAACTATCACATCGATTATATCCCGCTCCCTCCGGTAAAACCCGGCTGCGGGCAAGACCTGAACCGCCAGATCGAACTGATCTATCCCGAGCATAACGCCATTCTCTACCTTCCGAAAGGCTTCTCCGGAAAGTCCGAGAAATTTATCTTCAAGGCCGCCCATGCCCGCCGTGACGCTACGATTTACTGGCATCTGGACGAAAGCTATCTGGGAGAGACCACCGAGAATCACCAGATCAGTTGCTCCGTGAGCCAAGGAAAACATCTCCTTACCCTCATCGACAACGAGGGGAACCAGAAGAAAATACAATTCGAGGTCAAGTAAAGCATCCGTTAAGCCTTGACCCAAACAGCCAATTTGCCTCCCTTGACAAGGAAACGGCCCTTCCCTTCCTCATCAATCGTCACGGTATCTTTTACCGAGCCTGTGATCTCATGCCATACCTCGCCTTTCCGGTTCTCCCCCACAGACATTGTTTTCTCTCCATCTTCCCCGTTCGAGATAACCACCGCCAAGCCCGAATCAGCATGTCCCGGATCTCCCAAGCGTACGAAGCCGATCGTGTTCGGATGATCAAAATAATCCACCTCTTCCCCGTACGCATATTCTTTCCGGACACGCAATAGCATATCCAATACCTTACGATGGGGAGATTTCTTCCCTTTTACGCCATAATAATCCCCATAAAAGATACACGGATACCCTTTCTTCATCAACAGGATCAAACCGTAGGCGGAAGGTTTGAACCAATCCTTCACCTGCGACTCCAAAGAACTGTTTTTCTGGGAATCATGGTTATCCACGAAGGTGACGGCTTGATCCGGGCATATCTCGACCAAGGTCCCTTTTAATAGATCGCGTAAATCATAGTCACGACCTTTCTCGGAAGCCTCATTCAAGTTATAATGTAAGGCTACGTCAAACAAATCCACGTTATATTCTACTTGCGACAGGTAAGCCTCCAACGATTCGGTATCGTTTTTCCAATATTCCCCGACAGCGTAGAAACCCTCTCCCCGATCCGCTCTCACCGCCTCCAGAAAATGCTTGATAAACTGGTCGTTCATATGCTTGATCGCATCGAGTCGCATACCGTCCAAGTTTAGTTCGTTCGATACCCAGATCCCCCATTCCTGCATCTCACGCACGACTTCAGGGTTATCGAAATCCAGATCGGCGAACATGAGATAGTCGTAATTTCCATTCTCATCATCGACTCCCTCACTCCAATGTTTTCCCTCTCCCAGAATCTGGAATATACCTTCCTTCTTGCGGGACACATCATAGTCCGTCCCGGAGAAATGAAACCAATGCCATTTAAAATTAGAATACATATTGCCACGCCCCGGGAAGTCGAAGCCGGTCCATCCCTCTATCTCATGGGGTTCGCTGGTAGCGTTTTCCCGTTGCCCAGGATCTACCTCTTGCGCCATAAACCACTCGGTATAATCGGCTCCCGCCTTATGGTTCATCACGGCATCCAGATATACGCCAATCTGGTTCCGGTGAAGTTCCTCGATCATTTCTTGAAGTTCCTGTTTAGTTCCATACTTGGTGCGTATGGTCCCTTTTTGGTCGAACTCCCCCAAATCATATAGATCATAGGTTCCATACCCCTCGTCCGCTTGCTCATGGCCTTTGTAAGCGGGTGGAATCCATACGGCGCTGATCCCGATCTCATGTAAATGCGAGGCGTCATCCTTCAGCCGTTTCCACAGCATTCCATCGTTCGGCAGATTCCATTCGAAATACTGCATCATTACTCCATTTTCCATATGTTTCTTCTATTTGTTGATAAAACAACACTTCCTAAGCGTCATAAGTTGCTGAAACTAACCACCACATCCTTTTGTTATAGTAAAAAACTAAAGAATAATAAGATGGATTCAAAGCATGTTACAGAGAGTACGTCCGGTCAAGAGGACATTCAAAAGACTTGGTGGAAAGAAGCGATTATATACCAAATCTATCCCCGTAGCTTTCAAGACAGCGATGGCGACGGAATCGGTGACTTAAACGGTATCACCTCCCGCTTGGATTATATACAAAGCTTGGGTGTGGATATCATCTGGTTAAACCCGATCTTTCTCTCTCCCAACGATGATAATGGTTACGACATCAGCGACTATCGGGAAATCATGCGGGAATTCGGTACGATGGAAGATTTCGACCGCCTCCTGAAAGAGATTCATAAACGGGAGATGCGACTGGTACTGGACTTGGTAGTAAACCATACCAGCGACGAGCATCCTTGGTTCGAGGAAGCCCGTAAATCCAGACATAATCCCTATTATAATTATTACCATTGGTGGCCGGCCGAGAAAGGTGAGCCTCCCTTGCGCCTCAGCTATTTCGACGAGGAAGGCAACGCTTGGACGTATAACAAGCCAACCGACTCGTATTACCTGCATTATTTCTCCCGGAAACAACCCGACTTAAATTGGGAGAACCCAGAGGTACGCCAAGAGATTTTCGATATGATGCGCTTCTGGTTCGATAAAGGGATAGACGGTTTTCGCATGGATTCCATCTCTCTTATCGCCAAAGATCCCTCATTCCCTCTCATAGATTCCAAGAAATATCCGGATATCTTTTCTTTCTATGCCAAAGAGCCTCGCCTACACCTCTATCTTCACGAGATGAATCGGCAGGTATTAAGCAAATACGATTGTATGAGTGTTGGAGAAGGTTCGGCCGTGATGGTAGATGATGTCGCTAAATTTGTCGATCCGGCCCGGGAAGAGTTGAATATGCTTTATCATTTCGACGCCGCCCGTATCCGGAATACAACCCTACCGGACAATCCGGAATCCGGTATAGACTATAGCTTGATCGCCCTAAAGAAGATGTTTACGGAATGGGATAAGGCGGTAGATAAGGGTTGGCCCTCGATCTACTTGGGTAATCATGACCAGCCCCGTATGGTCAGTCGCTTTGGTAGCGATAAGGATGAGTTCAGGGCCTTGTCCGCTAAGATGCTTATTACTTTTCTGCTTACGATGAGAGGAACGCCTTATTGGTTCGCCGGGGACGAGATAGGTATGCGTAACATTCGGTTCGACCATATCGAGGATTATAACGATATCGATACGATCAACCGCTATAAGAAAGCGAAAGCAGAGGGTAAAGATCCGCAGGCGGTATTGGACGAACAGAAAGAGACCGGACGAGACAACGCCCGCACTCCTTTCCAATGGGATCGCTCGCCGGAAGCGGGATTTACGGCAGGAACCCCTTGGTTAAAGGTAAATCCGGATTATACTTGGATAAACGTAGCGGACGAAGAAAAAGATCCGACCTCCATACTTAATTATTTTAAGAAAGTAGTCAGTTTCCGTAAGGAGAATCCGAGTTTGATTTATGGCAGTTATCATTTGCTGGATGCGGAGAATCCCCAATCCTATACCTTCTTACGCAAGACTGGGGCCGACACTTATCTGATTATGCTCAATTTCTCCCCCAAGGCGGCAATCTCCACTCCGGGGATAGATATGAGTAACGCACACGTCCTATTGGACAATTACGGGGACCGAAGTCATATGGCGCCTCAAAAAGATATCACGCTCCGTCCTTTCGAAGCGATTGTCTTTCAATTGAACCATCCCGTCTATGAATCCTTCATCGATTCGCTAGATCTTTTGGAATGATTCGTTAAAAAGAGGTACAAAGCGCAACTAAAGACTTTTAGGATGTGTTTAAATACAAAGCATCAGAACTTTTTAATAAAATATAAAACTATTCGTTATGGGATTTATTTGGTCTATTATCATCGGTATCGTAGCCGGTTATCTGGCTGGTAAGATTATGCGTGGAGGAGGTTTCGGGGTCATTGTTAATTTGATCCTAGGTATTATTGGAGGTGTATTGGGTGGCTGGGTATTCAGCTTACTAGGCATATCGGCCGGTGGTATCTTAGGAAGCTTGATAACCTCTACGGTCGGAGCTATTTTGTTATTATGGATCGGCTCGCTATTCAACAAATCCAAAGAGGTTTAAGAAGGCGTGCTCAATTATCAAATCATATATTACATGGCAACAAGATCTCACGAAACTTTAGTTACGGCATAATATAATGTAAAAGGCAGTCCTTTGCAGGACTGCCTTTTTATTTAGATCGTTTCCACTTTTTCTTTAGGTAAAACCCATTTCAATACCAGATAACCGCAAAGACCGGATATAAACGATCCCGTGAATACACCCAGCTTCGCCTGATTCAAGAGATCGGCACCCGCCGCCGTACTGCCGTCAAAGGAAAGATTCGCTATAAACAAAGCGACCGTGAAACCGATTCCTCCCAACATGGATACTCCAAATAAATTACGCTTGCTCATGCCTGTAGGCATGGAGGCAAATGGCGTACATGCGAACAAGTAAGAGAAAGAGAATATACCTAATGTCTTTCCTACAAATAGGCCCACGAACACCGCCAACGGTACATTAACTAATGTCTGGGGTTGGATATCCCCGAATGTCACACCGGCATTCACGAAAGCGAATAAAGGAAGTATCACATAGTTTACCAAAGGATGCAACTTATCAGCGATGGTCTGCAACGGACTGATCGTTTTATCCGCCAACGTATGGATGTTATTCAATACCTGAATTTGTGTAGGCGTAAGCACTTCCGCTTTACGGGACTGACGAACCTCGGTATAGTCCAGCATATTCAAATACCCGGTCATATCACACGTGAAATCATCTAGCTTAACAACCGGACGGGCTGGAACCGTAAAGGCGATCAACACGCCGGCGATTGTCGGATGGATTCCTGACTCCAGAAATAGCAGCCAAACGATAAAGCCACCGATATAGAAAAACAATCGGTTGTGTACCCGGAACTTTCCTCCCACATACAACAAAGCGAGGACTATCAGGGATATCAACAAAGGCTCGAAAGCGATATGCCCGCTATAAAACAGGGCGATAATTATAATACCTCCAATATCATCCACCACAGCCAAGGCGGTCAAGAAGATACGCATGCTCAACGGCACCCGCTTCCCCAACAAGCCCAATACGGCCAAGGCGAAAGCGATATCCGTAGCCATCGGAATAGCCGCCCCGTTTACCTCGGGAGGCGTATTACATACTAACATATAAAATAAGACCGGCACGATCATTCCACCACAAGCGGCGATAATAGGCAATAGCGCCTTCCGCACGGAACTCAACTCACCGATCAATACCTCTTGCTTGATCTCCAGACCGATCACGAAAAAGAAAACCGCCATAAGGGCGTCGTTCACGAAAGCCAACATAGACATAGTCTCGCCATGATGCGCGAAGAAGTTAAACTGCCCGGCTTGCAGATCGATTGGAAAAGCTAATAATAAATGATACTTATGTGCCCAAGGCGAATTGGCCAAGACCATAGCGATGATGGTGGCGGCGAATAGTAAAAGACTGGCGTTCGGCTTCTGTATAGCGAAGCGACGCAACGGTTTAAGGATAACATTAATCGTACGGTCCATAAATAATAAGTTAGATGAAGGTCTTCAACAATTGATCGTACTATGACTATTCCCGTTCCCTCCCAAGAGGGAAACGGGATATCATCTTGAAATACCTTCAAGTGTTTTTTCTATTAATTGACAGCTTTGGCTTTTCCTGCTTGCTCCAGGTTATAAGCGCTGCGTGTGAGTTTCTCTACCCAGATGACAAAGATACCAGTTAAAATTAAATTAAACACAATAGTTAACACAGAAATTATCAACATAGGGCCACCTAATCCATACCCCAAGGCTATGAAAATAACGCCGGCTCCTACCTCTCCACGGGTAAACATACCGATAGACAGCGCCAAACGCTCCCGTTTCATCCGGTCACGGTAGAAAAACAAAGGAAATAGTTTACCGATATTGGATAAGAATGAGACGATTACGACGTGTAAAGCGATCATCGACCATGACATCATCGGCTGGGAACCTGTCACCGTAGTTACTTCCGCCGCTTGCTGAGCGAAATCCACGCCCATAAACACCGGCATGCTCACTCCGACAAGGAACATAAAGAGATAAGAGATAAAATCGGACACTTGGTGCTCGATCTTGGTATCGATATGCTTATGCCGCATGATCATACCTACGACAAACGCAGGTAAAAGTACCTCGATATGGATGCTAGCCTCCTCCCCGTACATATGTTTCGATACCAGATAAATCACTTGCGTGATACCAAACGTCACGACGGCATAGAACAAGATGGCTTTCCAGTCTTGACGTACATTATAATATCCCATTTTCTTCCAGCCCAGGATCAAGAGCAATACCACAACCAGAATAATGACTCCCAATTGCCAGCGCAAGCCGATCATCATGATTTGCAACGGGATCATCAACAGGATCGTATCCAAGTCGTCGAAGATCGCCAATACCTGTACTTTCTTATATACCCAAGAGGCTTTTAGCCCGGCGGCGGCCAACATCGTAAACAAGATACCCGCCGAGGTAGGCGCGGCGAACCGGCTTAGCAACAGGTTCTCCTTCCAAGCGTCCCAACTTCCCCATAAATCACCCGGAAGCAAGACAAACATATAATATAAAGCCACGAATATCCACGGAAACGCAGCCGTAGCCATCGCTATGAAATAATCTTCGGTATAAGACTTCCACCGGGTCTTATCAATCTCGAACTCACGCCCCACATTAATCATGATAAACGCAAGGCAAATAAACAAAAACGTATTAGAGATCGTCTTTACCAGCGAATACTGTTCCCCCACCATAGCGGGAAGCATTTGCGACACGACCAAACCCAACACTAGAAAAAGAGAGAATAAAAGAACTTTTTTCATTCAGATAAAACTATATTAATATTTACACAATAAAATGCAGGGGCAGGGTTCCTCATGAGCCTTGTCTCTACAAAAAACAATTGAAAATTGAATTAGTTGATCGCTTGCTACTCTTTTAGATAAGCGGTCTCAACCTTTAACAAGCGATTCTTGAGGCGTTCAGCCTCTCCTTTACGGATACGAAGCGTCATCTCGCAATCCATCTCGAACTTCTGTGAGATGATAGCGGGGTTATCCTCTTTTACGATACGCATGATCCCGTTCAGGTATGGGTATTCGAAAACGACCGTGATGTCCTCGTCTACCGTACGTTCCTCGATCTCGGCGGCGGCGATAGCC
>ERZ779658.597-NODE-597-length-36014-cov-10.796546_pt1 | contig 36014 bp, 27 predicted proteins | sample MGYA00511485_ERZ779658 | MGnify/ENA primary metagenome ERZ779658 (study PRJEB29588, sample SAMEA2162182) | human gut metagenome | biome: human gut; feature: human-associated habitat; material: faeces | place: Denmark | collected 2008/2010 ... | reverse complement strand
TACCGTCCCCATACAGGGCGGTGATTTCATGCACGTTGAATGGGATAACACAAAAGGCTTTCATTGCACTGTCGGCGGTTTGAGCGTGTCAGAACGGCATCCAAGAAACGTGATCCCTCAGCCTGGTATAACAAGCATTGAGGAAATGGATTACATCTTTGTTCTGGTACCGCAGACCAAGGAATTTGTAAAGAAAAAATATAATGTGGATGTTTCCGCGGCATCTGATACAGAAATCGATCTGAAGCAGGACACGAAGCGTGATGATAACAGTGATATCGTTACTGTTATTAAATGCTACTACCGTAATAAAAACGGATGTATCGGACTGTTTACGTGGTGTGAAGAGTATGTTTTGGAGGACTACGAGGATTATCAGGCAAGACGGTTGGAGAGATGCACTAAATGCGGCAGGGTAAAGACCGGAGACGTATGCGAATGTGGATCCAAGAGCTTTGAGGAACGAACGGAAGAGTACGAGGAATTGTTAGAAGACATTACCACGAAGAATGGCACATTCATTCCCGCAATATCAGGATATGAGGATGTGGACATGCTGGATGAAGACGGAAATCCGGTATATGACGAGTTCGGACAGCTGATGCAGGAGAGAAGGGAAGTCAGAACCAAGATTCCGTATTATAAGCCGGATCAGATCCCTATTGTGCTCAGGAAAAATGTTTCCCGCGCAGGAAAGCTTCTCGGATTTTCGGATGCGGCAGTTATCTCTGATCAACAGGATGCTATAAAAAAATTGGGATCAAAATTGCAGGAAAAAATCCTTAAAGGTGGTTCTATTGTAATTCTTCCCAAGAACTCCAAAATTCAGACTACTGATGAGGAACTTAAGGTTGTACGCGTGAACAATGCGCAGGAAGCATCCCTTATCAGTGTGAAGAATATGCAGGCAGATATTTCCCTTGACAGAATCATGATCGCAGAAAATTATGACTGGGCCAAGTCCACGCTGGGAATCACGGATTCTTATCAGGGCAAATATGATGCTTCTGCTGATAGTGGTACTGCAAAGCAATATGCAATCAATCAGGCCGCCGGCAGACTGGAATCTAAGCGTGTTATGAAGAAAACAGCGTACGCCAAAGTATATGAGCTCATGTTCAAGCACATGCTTGCTTATGCGGATCAGCCGATTCCACTGAATAAGAAAAACAGTGATGGGACATATTCTTATGCTCATTTCAACCGGTATGATTTTTTAAAGCAGGATGCTGCCGGCGAATACTACTGGGATGATGAATTTATCATTACCACAGATCCTACTTCAACGATCATGATGAATCGTGAAGCAATGTGGCAGCAGATTGACATGAAATTGCAATCCGGAGCGTTTGGTCCCCTGGGAGAGAATAAAACTCTTCTGGCATATTGGACGTTCATGGCAGAGAATGATTATCCGAATGCGTCCAAAATGAAAGAGATCATGGCACAGCGTGTACAGGAAGAAAATGCACAGATGGAAACACAGAATGCAGCGTTAAGTGAACAGTCAGGAGGTGCTGGAAATGCAATGCCCATTATGTAAGATAGAAGCGGCAATATCCGCTTCAAAATATGTGGTATCAACCGATATTCCGCCGAAGCTCTTTATTGAGCATGAGATGAAGTGTCGCAATCCGCAATGCAGTAATTACAATAAAATATTTGCAACCGTTAGGAATGAACTACCGGTATCCAAGGATTCTAAGGAAACTTAGGGTCCTTTTTTGATACAAAAATTTCGCATGTGAAAAGCGCAAAAATCACGGGAGGTAATCATGGATGAAATTTTAGAAGGCGCAAACGTACAGGAGCTCGCCGCCCCTGTTGTAACTGATAACCAGGTTGAGGAACCTGTTGTACCTGATGGAGATGCCGGAACTGCAGAACCGGAAACTACAGATCAGGTGCAGTCAGATGAAATCAACTCACAATTTGCTGCTGCCAGAAGAAAGGCAGAGGAAGCCTATAACCGTAAGATGTCCGGAATCAACAGTGAAGTAAAACGCTTATTCGGAAGCGTTGTGAACCCTGTTACCGGAAAAAACATCGAGACGATGGAAGACTACCTTCAGGCATGCGAACACCAGCAGAGAGAGACTCTGAACCAGCAGCTCACAGAAAAAGGCATTGATCCTAATCTGATTGAACAGATGGTCAACAATTCTCCTGCGATCAGACAGGCACAGCAGATTCTCGAGAACAATCAGAGAGCAGAAGTGCAGAAACAGCTTGATGAAGACATTAAGGCGGTGACTGCTATGGCTCCTGAGATTAAGTCTCTGGAAGATTTGGAAAAGCATGCATCCTACGCATCCGTACTGGAGTATGTGAACAAAGGATTGAGACTGCCGGATGCTTTTAAACTGGCAAATTTTGACAGTATTTCTACTCGGCAGACAGCAGCTGCAAAGCAAGCAGCAATTAACCAGGCAAGGTCTAAAGGCCATCTGGAAACAACCACAAGTGTTTCTGATAGTTCCAACCTCGCTGATATTCCGGAAAATGAAATCTCAAAGTGGAGAGAGTATTTTCCCGGCTTAAGTGATGAAGAACTTAAGAAAAAATACAACCAAACTTTATAAGGAGGAAACAAAAATGTTTAGTTTTGTAAAAAGTGCAACAAATCCTAATTTCCCTATCATTAAACAGCTCCCGACTACTGCATCCACTACCTACAAGATCGGCGATGCACTGGTGCTGACTGATGGTGGATTGACACAGGCAACCGGAACCACCAAGCCTCAGTTTATTTGTGCTGAGAATTACGGAGCCCCCGCAAGCGGAATGAAAGATATTTCCGTTTATGAGATCGTAGACGGTCAGGAGTGGGAGACCACCTGTGCCGCAGATGCTTCTGCTGTTAAGGCAGGCTCTAAAGTAACTATTCACACTGATGCTGCGCAGGTAACAGCAACTACCACCAATGGCGTATTCATGCTGCTTTCTGCAGGCGGTGCCGCTGGCGAAAAGGTAGTAGGAAAATTCTAAGGAGGATAAAAAATATGGCAATTGTATTTAGCAAAAATAGCGGACTTAATGATGATCTGTGGAAGGTAGAAGCACAGGTGTTACAGGCTGTCATGAACGACACCGATACAGAAAAGAATGATTACGATAAATTCGTAACCGACGTTTATAACGAGAAGACATCCAAGAAGTATGCTGAAAAGCTGGGGTCTGTAACTTCCCTCGGAAACTTCGACATCGTTGATGAGGGTGACAAGGCTCCTATGGATGATATTCAGGCTGGCCAGTCCAAGCTGATCGTACATAGCACTTTCTCCAAGTCCTTCGCATGCACCAGAGAAATGAAGGATGATGGAGACGTGGATGTAATGAAGACAATGGCAGCAAACATGGTACGCTCCTATAAGCGTACTCGTGCACAGTTTGCATCCGATGCATTAACTACGGAAGCTGCTACTTTTTCTTTCAGCAGAAAGAAAATTGATAAGACTACCGGTGACGGAAAGGCATTGTTTGCAACTGATCATGCGGGTGTTAAGGCTGGTGTGGCTGCGCAGAGTAACGTATTTACCAATGCATTCGGTACTGATACTACAATGCTGAACAGGTTGGCAAATATCGGTAGAAACTTCCGTAATCAAAGCGGTAATATCCAGGGTTATACCTTCGATACCATCATCATTCCTTCCAACGTTCCTGCACTGGAAGATCTGATCAAGCGTATTATCCGTTCTGAACTGATTGTTGGTTCTTCCAACAATGACGTCAACACCCAGAAGGGATTATGGAAGCTAGTAGTAGATCCCATGTGGCAGGTAACTTCCGGTGCTCCTTATATTCTGATGTCTTCTCAGGCAAATAAGGAGCTTAGAGGATCTATGTTCTATGATCGTGTTCCTCTTGATATTGCAAATCAGGTGGACATCCATACCCGTAACCTTGAATGGAACGGCTATGGTCGTATGTCTGCCGGCTTCAATGACTGGAGACATGTGATCCTCGGCGGTGCATCCGCAGGAACCACACTGAGCGCAACCTAACGGAGGTAGAACATGGTAAAGCCTAATTTTACAATAGGCACCGTGTTTGAGGATGGCGGTCTGTACTATGAAGTGCAGGCCGTACTTCCTTCCGGTGACTATATTTCAAAGAGAGTTGATAAGGTTCCGGAACCTGAAAAAGAGATCACAGTTCCTATTCCGGAACCTGAACAAGAGATCCCTATTCCTATTCCGGAGAAAACAGAAGACAAGCCTGTGAAGAAAGCAGAAGATAATCCTGTGAAGAGAACAAGAACAACCACACGTACAAGAAATACCGGAGGTAGAAAGAAACAATGAGTATGACCTGGAAAGATGTCAAATTAGCCACATTACAGAAAATGTTTGCTGCGGATGGTAGTACTATACCAACAGATGAATCCACAACGGATTACCTTGCCGGAATGCCTATGGTGGCTAATGAGGCACTGGAAAGGTTATCTACTGCCGGAAAATCTATTATAAAGAGTGTTGTTATTGCACATAATCCTTTGAAAAATCTGATTTCTGACGAGACGGCAAGTAAGATTCATAACCTTGGAACATATGAATTTTCGGGGGAGGGAGCACATGCATATTTCTTTGAATTTACTGGGAAAGGAACTTTAATGGTAACGGTTGGAGGAACAGAATGTGATACCATCCAACTTGAAAGTAAGAACACATATACTGAATATAGAGGGCTTCTCGAGAATCCCTTGGATGAAGATGTGGCTCTTATTTTTATCAGCAAATATCCTAGTGCTGTAAAGAATGTTGCATTGTATTATGAGGAATTTGATAAAGAATCAGAAGTCCCCGAATACGCTGATATGGTTAGATATAATCTCAAAGAGATATGCCCTGACTTCTATCAGCTCGGGGACAATCAGATTTATTACGAGGGAAGCTTAGGTTGCGGGTATATTCAGACCAGTAAGTATTACAGGGAGAGTGACAACATCCTTGTTCTCGGCAGGGATGATCCCGGTAGCTATACGGTATATTATCGTGCATATCCACCTACTATCACAGCAGAGACAGCAGATGATTATGTTCTCCCGGTAGATGATGAAGTAGTGGTACTTCTGCCTCTTTATATGGCCAGTCAGCTGTATAAGGATGATGATAACGGTATTGCTACAACATATCGTAATGAGTTTGAAGTAGCATTGGAGAGCCTTATTGACAGCAGTATGCAACAAGGCTATGAAGAATTTACGAGTGAAAGCGGGTGGATTTAATGGCTACAAAATTTTCCATTCCATCAAGCCCAAGCAGGAGTGTTCTTACGATCAGTACATTTATAGGAGCAGATTTCACAAACAGCCCGGCGGCAGTGAGTGAGAATCAGAGTCCGAACTGTAAGAACATGATCCGGGATGTCCCCGGGAAAGTACGTAAATGCATGGGGTATAAAAAAATAGCGGAATATGATGATCAAATCAATGGGTATCATTATATCCGCGGCGAACAATATGGATTGGTCCATGCAGGAACGAAAATGTATTATAACGGCGTTGTAAAGTATTCTGATGCAAATAATGCGCGGAGTAGAAGCTGGCAATTTGACAACAAACTTTATATCGTTGATGGGAAAAAGCTTCTCGTATGGGATGGGGCGGAAGTAAAACCGGCATCGGAATATGCAAAGATACCCACAGTTACGATTGCTAAGGCACCTAATGGCGGAGGTACAAGCTATGAAGATTTAAACCTTATACAGCCTGGTTTTACAGAATTATTTGCAGGAACAGAAGGTGACACAGCGTATCATATGACTTTTGGTGGACTTGATGATACCACAGTGAAAGCCTATATTCTGGACAGCTCCGGCTCTTGGGCTGAGAAAACAGAAAATACGGATTTTACGGTAGACAGAGAAAACGGCATTATCAATTTTACGGCTGCGCCTGGCAAAAGTCCTGTAACCGGTGAAGATAATGTGAAGATAACAGCATACCGAACTGTAAGCGGATATGCTGACAGAATAAATAAGTGCTGCATAGGAACACAGTATGGACTAAAAGGGGCAATGGACAGACTGTTCTTAAGCGGAAATCCTGATTATATCAATCAGGATTGGTTCAGTGATCAAAATGATCCTACGTATTTTGCGGATACGTATTATAGCAGTCTTGGGACAAGTAAGTCTGCTATTATGGGATACAGCGTAATCAATAATTACCTGGCAACTCATAAGGATGAAATGGAGACGGACCAGTTTATTGTCCTGCGAGAGGGCGTACTGGCAGATAATAAGCCGGTATTCCGTTCGGTAAACACTCTGCAAGGCGCAGGAGCCATTGCAAAGGACACATTCGCATATTTATCCAGTGAACCTCTTTTTCTCACGAGATCAGGCGTATACGCTATTACAGCACAGGATATTACGGAAGAAAAATACGGTCAGAACAGAAGCTTTTATCTTAATGGGAAATTGCTGAAAGAATCTGATCTTGAAAAATCATTTGCATTTGTATACAAGGATATGTACTGGCTGTGTGTAAATGGGGTTGCCTACATTCTCGATGGACTGCAGCCTATGCAGACAGATAAGTCTATGCCTTATTCTACACGGCAATACGCAGGATTTTATAGAACCAATCTTCCGGCAAATTGTATGTGGGAAAAAGACGGAAACTTATATTTCGGATCAACTGATGGAAGGGTGTGTGAGTTTTATAGCGATTCCGATGCACTTGTATCATACAACGATGACGGTGAGAAGATAGAAGCAATCTGGGAAACACCGGATCTGGACGGAAAATTGTTTTATAAAAATAAGACATTCCGTTATTTGGCTGTGCGGTTGAAGTCTGCCGTTGCTACTACTTTGGAGATGTATGTGCAAAAAAGAGGATTGTGGTCGTTTATAAAAAAGGACAATTATACTGCAAGGTATTTATCTTTTGGCAGTGTCGTGTTTTCAAAATTCACTTTCAGTTCTGATCAGACACAAAAAATTATTCCAACAAAACTTCGTGTGAAGAAGGTAGACAAGGCAAGATTCAGATTCGTAAATTCTGAATTGAATGAACCTTTTGGCCTTTTTGATATTGCGTTGGAGTACGTGGAAAATGGTAATCATAAGTAGGAGGCAAGCTATGGCTTTTGAAAAAATCACGGATACATCGTTGGCAAATAAAGGAGTGACTGGGCTGCCGGATGTCCCCGGTCTTACGACTGCAGAAATGCAGGCAAAATTTGATGAGTTATCAAGGGATGTCATTATACCTAAATTAAATGAGATCGTTGATGGACTTAACGGAGATGAGGTAGGATTATCTTCAAAAATCGAGAATCCTGAAACGAAAGAAAAAGATGTAATACAGAATGTTGTGAATGCAATTTATCAGATTGTAAAGGAAAACAGTGATAAAAGGCATGGACATGAAAATAAGGAGACGTTAGATAAAGTCACAGCTGAACTTTATGATTCCATAAATACATTAGTCAGCATGTTTAACGGAATATCAGCGGTTGATAAAACTGTGACTGCAGACGACACTAAAATACCCACATCAGGAGCAATAGTCAATTATGTAACAGAATTAGGCGCAGGTGACATGCAAAAGGCTATTTACGACAAAAATAATACAGGAATAGTGGATGATGCGGAAAAATTAGGTGGTGTCGCTCCAGAGGAATATCTTCAGAAAGCATCTTTGCCAGACACTACAGTTGCGTTTGAGGTGGCAGAAACAAGATCAAATATTTCCACTGGTGAAAAAGTTTCTACTGTATTTGGAAAAATAAAGAAATTTTTTGCTGATCTCACTGCCCCGGCATTTGCACAGATGATTACCACAAAGGAGGATCTGTTGGCTACCAAGGTGACCGGCTACGTGCCGGATGCCAAGGCGGTAGCGGATACATATACTGAGTTAAATGGCAAGTTAAATAAGTTTGTGACAGAAAAAGTCGAACTCGGTTCGGATGTAATATTAAACAAAAGTAGCAATTTTACGATCACATTTAATGTTACAAAAACAGGATATATACCTATAGTTGTCTGCTCATGGGCACTTTATAATAGAGATGACGCACAATATACCCACGTGAACGGCATTGAAGTCGGAACAGGAATAAATACTGGATATGTTTATATACAGGGAAGATACTCTAATTCATCTGCCACAGGTAGGATACCAGCCAATGCATATGTCGGAGTTCTATACCAAGCACAGTAATTTTGAAATGTACTGTAAGCGGCATATTACTTATAATATAGAGGATATAGCAAAAACTATTAAACTTCGCATATGGTACTATTAATATTATAATTTTAATAATCTTATTGCTAAAAGTGTCCCTCTAAATATATTGCCTTTAATATCAGAATTATCATAAGTGCCCAATAGCATATCCATATTGGTTTGTACGGTAATTGCATAGGAATTAACACTTCCACCGCCACCAATTAAAGTACTACGTACAGTTTGGCAATGATGACTTAGAGACTCTCTAAATATAGAGTTATTATAAATAGTGTCTTTACTCATACTGTTATCTATATATCCTAATAAAAGCCACGTGCCAGGTGTCAATGATAACCTACAAATTTCTGCACTGTTATTAGAGCCAACTGCTGTATATTCGCCATATACATTTTTTATATCAAACCAATTTAACTTGCCATTTAGCGTAGTAGATCAGATGGCGGGCGCAGCCACAAGAGCGCCAGAAAGGAGCCCACATGGGTTACATAAAATTTAAAAAGAAAAAGACCGTTACAAAGGTCATTGTGTCAGAAGAGAGTCCTCATGTGATCCGGATCACCGGAGACAATCTCACAGTAAATACTGACGGCTTCCGCCTCTACCTGGATGAGGGATGTAAATACCCGCTGGACAACGGCGAGTATGAGGCATACACAACTTTATTTCGCGCGGGTGACGGCTGGTATGAGCTGTCAAATGATGGCTCAGTATATATTGAGCCAGTTGCACCGGTGCAACCTGAACCGACCGAAGAGGAGCTTGCAGAGCAGGCACGACAGCAGCAGATCAGTCAGTTGACTGCGCAAATCGATGACCTCAAGGCCAGAATCGCCGCCAGTGACTATAAGGTTATCAAGACCTATGAGTATACTCTCCTTGGTGAGCAGACCGAGTATGATATGGAGGCTGTCCATGCAGAGAGACAGGCTCTCCGGGATCAGATCAATACATTGGAGACACAACTGGCAGATCTGACCGCAACCGCAGAGTAGGAGGCTGCTTATGAGAGTGAGAGACGGTCCTGACACAATTACATAGTAACTAAGAGCCAAGAGCCGATTGCTTCCCGACGGGAGGTGACCGGTTCTTATTTTAAGAAAGCGAGGTCTATATTATGGACAAAGTAAAAGCAACTGTGATTGCAGCATTATCTGTGTTAATGAGTTGGCTGGGGATCTTGGCAATCCCGGTATTACTGCTGGTGGGATGTAATATCATTGATTACATCACCGGACTGATGGCTGCCAAATTTAGGGAGGACAGAGGCATCAGCAGCTATAAGAGCATCCGCGGCATCTATAAAAAGATTGGCATGTGGATGTTGGTAATTGTCGGAGCATTTGCGGATGTGTTAATCCAGTACAGCGTGGAATGTGCTGGCATTGAAATTACAGTGCCATTTGTAGTTGCAACGGTGGTAGCGGTATGGTTGGTGGTTAATGAGCTGATTAGCATTCTGGAAAACCTGAAGGATAGTGGGGTAAAGATCCCTCCGTTTTTAATGCCGCTTATGAAATATATCAATCGTAAAGTAGAAGATAAGGCAAAGTTGCCCGAGGAAACACAGGAGGTAACTGGAGAATGAAAACAGGAAATGGACTGGCAAAATATGCAAGAGTGCACCTGGGAACCCCGTATTTTTACGGGGCTAAGATCCCAGAGGGTGCGCTGACAGAACGCAAGATGAGTACTATGCACGCTATGTATCCCAAAGTCGTGACCACCTTCTATATGGCAAAGGCACGGCGGAAGGGGCAGGTCGGCAAGGTCAATGTGGACTGTTCCGGTCTGATCGGCGGATACAGACAGCTTAACATCGGCTCTTATCAGCTGTATCAGACCGCGTACACCCGGATGCCGATTGCAAAGATCAATGATTTTGCGCCGGGGGTTGTCCTGTGGAAATCCGGGCACGTAGGTGTGTATATCGGAAAAGTAAACGGAGTACCTATGTGTATTGAAGCAAAGGGCATTAACTATGGTACAGTCATGAGCAAGGTATCCGCGACAAAATGGGTATATGGCTTGACTTTTAAGAATATGGATTACACCTACGATGTAAAAGTGCCGGGAACCTGGAAGGGAACCAACCCTTACACAGAGCCTACCATGACGGTAACCAGTAAGGCACAGGCAAGGAAGAAGAATATCAAGGTATTTCTTCCCACGGGCGAGGGTGTCAAGTGGATTCAGTGGGAACTCATGGAAGCCGGATTGCTGACAGAAGATGATATCGACGGTATCTGTGGTCGGAAGACCGTAGCAGCTATCATTAAATATCAGCAGTCTTGCAAGATTACTGCAGACGGACTGGCAGGAAAGACCACTCGGAAATACCTGGTAGCAGCATAAATATGATCACGGAGGTGTGCTTTTGCATACCTCCATTTGTTTTATGGAGGAACACAAATGGCAAAAGTAACAGTTGATACTATTCGTAATATTAAGGGAGCATCTCTTGAAAGAGCTCCGAAAAAACATACTTCTTCATCTTCTGTAACTCATGGTGGAGGTGGTGTGAGAAGAGATAATACGCTGGGAAGTAATACAAGCTCTTCTGGTAGCCCTTATCGTGGACCGTCAAATATTCCCCAAAATGGTGGAGGCACCATAAATAGTTCTACTGGTGGTAGTAGTGGATCTTCGAGCGGTTCGTCTGGAAGTTATTCATATTCCACTAGTGGGAATGCTGATGTTAATGGATTGTATCAGTCCATATATGGTCAACAGCTGTCACAGCAGCAGGCGGCACAACAGCAATTATCAGATCAGCTGAGAGCACAGCAGGAAGCCTATGAATCCAGGCTGAGAGAACAACAGGAAGCACAGAGAAAAGCTGCGCAGAATGCTTACAACAACAATATGTCAGCATTGGAATCTGCATATGCAAAACGATTATCAGGGCTTGACAGTAATTATGCGTCTACAAAAGATCAGTTAGCGTCATCTTATGGTAATTCCAGAACCAGTTTACAGCAGAACGAGGAGAATGCCCTGAGAGAAGCATATATCAATCGGATGATGAATGAGAAGAATTTGAGACAGCAATTGAATGCACAGGGACTTACTGGTGGTGCAAGTGAGAGTGCAATCGCATCCATGCTCAATAACTATGGCACATCCCGGAATAACATTCAGAATACTGCTGCTGATAATCTGAGAGAGTTGGAGCAGACATACAATAGCAATCTTGCAAGTGCACAGCAGAAATACAATGATGCTGTGAACTCTGCAAATGATTCTAACATGGCATACCGGATGCAGTTGGAGAATGACCTTGCAAATAATACAGTATCATCCTATCAGGATCTGTATAATGCTTTGGCCAACATGGACAGTACATATACGAATGCTATGAGTAATCTGATCAATAATCAGTCAAGTGCAAATGCTGATCTTCAGAACACGGCATTTAAGGCTATGCTTGAAAATGCAATGGCTCCGACCACATTATCGGTATCAGGATCCAGCAAGACAAGTGGATCCGGAAATAGCAGTAACACGTTGGTAAAGAGGGTAAAGAATATGCGTGACAATGGTTATGTTGCAGCGGATATTGCATCTTCACTGGCGCAGGAGGGATATACAATTCCACAGATTGAGCAGATGTTTGCAGAGGCAGGTATCGAATATTAGGAGAGTGAATAGGATATGGCAAGAGTAAATATTGACGGTAAAAATAATAAAGAATGGGATTCCAGACTGGTAGATGCTTATATGAAAAATCAGTCTAAGCAGAATAACAACAGAAGCACGGCACAGTCACGCTTGCCACAGAAACCTGATTATTCACTGGCATCGCAGGGGATCAAACAATCCTCTGCGACGTCTCGCTATGAATCCATCCCTAATTATAATATTGTAGAGAGAACATTCAGTCCGCGCAAGCAGTATGAGTATGAGGTAAAACAGTCGAGATTGCCGAAATATCAACAGGAGAAAAGCAATCAGATTGGAAGCACATTATCCCGCGCAGGAGTGACATCTGATGACTTGTCCACGTTATCTTCCGGCACAATGGGAAATTCTGTCTTTCAGGGATTGGATGTTCTCAATGGCTTAAAATCATGGAAACAGAAAAAGGAGATTGCACAGAAAGTTAAAGGTACCGGATTATCTATGTCGGATGTGTTGGACTATGCGCAGAGGCAGAACCGGGCAAAAGAGCAGGAACAGTCTGCTGATTTTGCCAATCAGCATAAAATCCTTGGGACTGCTGTCACGTTTCCGCTTAATGCTGCCGGTGGGATTTCAGGTGCTGTTGCAAATACTGCAGACTATCTAACTGGAAAACCTATTGATCCGAACAGCTATGCCAACAGTTATAGCAATATGTCGAATGCTATGAGAGGTGTGGTAAGTAATGATTTCGGTAAAGCAGGGCAGCTGTTATACAATGTCGGAACTTCCATCGGTGATAGTGCAACTGCTATGGCACTCGCAGGCGGTAATGCCGGTGTCGCTGGTGCATTGCAAGGTTTAAATTCCTACAATAACAGTATTATTGATACTGCAAACAGGGGATTGTCTCCGAATCAGATCATGGGTACCAGTGCGATTGCAGGACTGGCGGAGGGAGCCTTTGAAGCCCTACCTTTGCAGGCATTAAAGGGTATATTTACAGGCAATGTATCGAAAGAGGCAGGAAAAGGAATTATTAAATCTGTGCTAAGCCAGATGGCTAATGAGGGTGCCAGTGAGATGACAACCGAAGGAATTGACCAGGTTGCTGATATTCTGATTAACGGTGGTTTGTCCAATTATGCACAATCCGTGGACCAGTATCAGAAGCAGGGTATGTCAGAAAGTGAGGCAGAGAAACAGGCTGTAATTGATGTCTTTAAGCAGGTAGGATACTCAGGTCTTGCCGGTGCTGTTTCCGGTGGTATCATGGGTGGCGGTACTGCGCTTGCTGGTAGGGTTATCGGTAATAGATCGGCAGCTAACAAATTAGATGCGGATGTCCCGGTAACTGATATGGAGAGCACTTCTTCTCTACATAATGATGTAGATACTTCAGGGACTGCTGTAAAAGCAGGACAGGCAACTACCATATACAGTCCGTATAATGGAGAAACACCTACGCAGAAGTCACAGAATGCAAATAGGGTAGAAGTGTCTCAGGAATCCTATAATAATGCTGTGTCCAATATACAGACAGCAGGATATGACAGTAGTTTTACCGGAAGGAATATTAAAAAAATTCTTACAAAGGTTTACGAAAATATCTTTTCTGGAGAATCTACATCAAAGGATATTGTCGTGAATGGTGCGCAGTTTGGCAATGATCCATATACTGTCACTGTAAATAAAAGTGCTGTAAGTAAAATAATGTCAGATTCCAAATTATCTGCTGAAAAAGTGTCTGTACTGGATAACATAGAAAATATTGTAGGAAATTCAAATTATGTAGGAAGCGGAAATTATGTTCAACATGGATCAAAAAATAAGTCAGATGTTGTAAGATATGATTATTTTGAAACACCGGCTACCATAAACGGAAAAAATTATATTGTTGCATTTGATGTTGAAGTCCATCCGGATACAAACAACTATCGGACACATAAAGTTATAAATGAAATGAGTTTGACCGAAGCTCCTGGCATGGGTCCTTTACCCACCGCAGCTAATCACGTAACCACACAGGCAGGTGCACCTACCGATAGTGTGAGTGATTTGTCAAACTCATTTGATAATAGTATATCCAATTCTGCTGAAAATGTCAACGGAACCCAGTATAATTCAAAGAAAATCGAAGGCTTCAATGATCTCGACAAGGCACTAGATCGTTTGGTTGGTATGTACAAAGGAAATGAAAATACAGCTTCTATGTATGCTGATATGAAATCGGCCATCAATGAATATTTGCAGACCGGCAATCAGAGTGCCATCGACAAGGCTGTAACACTGGCCGCAGAGATCGACGACAGTATGAAGGGACATTCCTATACCCGGAAGGGAAGCGGTAAGGGCACTGCAAAGTCTCAGAATAACCGTGTGACAACCTCTTTCACAGAGGGAGAGTTTGTCGATACTCTGATGTCGTATGGAAAGTATTTGCGGGATGCGGCAAAGAAGAGCACGGCAAATGTGAATCAGCAGAGCAATACGGCTCCTGTACAGAATGTACAACAGAGCGTTGAACAGAACAACATGCAGATGCAGCAGAACACAGATCAGACCGGAAATCAGCGTATGCGGAGTTACAATGACACACTTGTCAATAAGACCGATGCACCTCAGACGTTGAAAAATGAATTTATTTCCAATCCGGATATGTATACGCAGTTGAGCAATGCGGATACCAAAGCAAAAGCTGATGCTATTCTTGCCAGCGGTAACATTGATTCTGCCATTGTTCAGTTCCGACAGATGATCGATGGAACCAAAAAGGATCCCGCGGCGGTTCCTCTGGGATATAATATCGCAAAAGAACTGACCAATGCAGGAAGAGTGGATGAAGCTGTGCAGATTGTAAGAGACATGAGTAAGGCTCTGACAGAATCCGGACAGTTCTCCCAAGCAGCAGCAATCACGATGCTGAATAATGATCCGCAGGCGGCCATGCGTTATCTGGTCCGTGAGATTGACAGCATGAATGAAGCCGGGCAGAAGAAATTCAAGGATAAGTGGCAGAATTTCGAGATGACCGACAGCGAGGTGAAACAGTTTGCGGATATTGATCCTGGGGATACGGATGCTATTAAGGCGGCATATGAGAATGTGTATGATCGTCTGCGTAAGGAATATCCTGTCACGATGACTGAGAAACTCATGGAACTGCGTAGAGTATCTATGTTGCTGAATGCGCGGACCAATGTAAGAAACGTCGTCTCTAACGCATTTATGATGCCTATAAGATGGACTGCTGACAGAGTTACGGCACTGGGAGAGGGCGCATATAAACTTATTCACCCGGAGTATCAGAGTACTCAATCTGCCAATCCGGTTGCTTCTAAGAAATCCAGGCAGCTTGCATCTGAAGCATTTGAAACTGTGAGAGAAGAACTGTTGGGAGACAACAAATATAATGATGCGCAGGGAGCTATCAGGGATAAGCAGATATTCAAGGGTAGTAAGTTCTCGGAGATGTTCGACAATCTTACAAATGGTGCATTGACGAGGGCAAATCAGGCTATGGGAAAGGATGTATCTCCTTCACTCATGGAGACAGCTAGGAACTTTACATATTATCTTTTGGAAAAAGGAGATGATGTGTTTGTAAAAAAGAACTTTGAATCTCGTATGGCTTCCTATTTGGAAGCACAGGGGATCACCGATCTCGAAAGTATTCCGGCAGATGCCTATACCCTTGCAACACAGGAAGCGTACAAAGCAACATTTAAGGATGATACGAAGTTAGCAACCATTCTGAGAGATGTTAGACGGACGCTTGGCGTTCCAGGTGACATTGTGATGCCTTTTACAAAAACACCTGCTAACATTGCCATGAGGGGTATTGATTATAGTCCTGTTGGTGTTGCAAATGCACTGGTAAAATTAAAAAATGCTAAGAGTAATGTGGAGGTATCAAATGCCCTTACTCTTTTAGGACAGGGAGCAACTGGAACTGCAGCTATTGCGGTGGGATATGCACTGGCGCAGTCAGGCATCATCCAGGGAGCACTGTCAGATGATAAGGATGAGGCACAGTGGGAAAAATCTCATGGTAAGTTGGCATATTCTGTCAAGGTAGGAGATAACTATTATACTTTTGACTGGGCACAGCCGGCATCTATTCCTATTATTCTTGGTACAACGATATATCAGTGTATGCAGGATTCTGACAATGCACTGGATACCATTTATCAGGGAGCTGTGGCAGCTACAAATGCTTGGTCAGATCTGTCTCCTTTACAGACGTTGACTGATATATTCGGCGGAAATGGTACGCCGGCAGAGAATATTGCAGACACGTTTTTGGAAGCACCTCTCGGATGGATCCCGGCACAGTTAGGAGCTGCTGCACGTATCGGTGATACCACTCAGAGAGTTACCTATGATAATACCAGCAAGCTGAATAACATCATCAATCAGGCAAAGTCAAAGATTCCTGGTCTGTCGCAGACACTGCCGGTTGCCTATGATACCTGGGGAAATCCCATCAAACGGCAGGATTCCACGGGGGAGGCAGCATTAGCTAACCTGCTGAATCCCGGACAGATTGGTAATATCAGGGAAACACCAATTGATGATGAAATCAACGATCTGTATGCTTCCACCGGTGACGCCGCTGTATTCCCCAAGAAGGCGGCATGGAGCTATAAAATCAATGGGGAAACAGTAAAGTTGAACAGTGAGCAGTATTCTGAGTATCAGCGTATCATGGGGCAGAATGCATACGGTATGGCATCGGCACTGATTAACTCCGCTTCCTATAATAATATGAGTGACGATCAGAAAGCCGGTGCAATAGCAGATCTGTATAATTTTGCGGATGCACTGGCAAAGACGGAACTCCTTGGATATGATATTGAATCATCCCAAACATATAAGAAGATGTATGAGATCTATCAGGACAAGGGGACCGCCGGCGTTGCAACATTTCTCGGAATTAAACAGAGTATGGATAGCAACAAGGCAGAGGACAAGGTTGCGGCCGTAGCGGATATTCCTGGATCTGATGAGGATAAGGGATATTATTTATCATTATTGATCGGAAACCTGTCAAAAGAGGCACAGACCGCATATGATTATAATGGCTATCCCGGAGTATACTGGTACTATGCACAGAAGACAGGTATCGGAGATTATAGCGGGTATAAAGAATCCAACTATAAAAAGATTCAGAGCATGTTGGATGGAACGTATACGGACCCTGTTGCAAGCAGCCATGAAGAATCACAGGCAAAGATACAGGCTATGCTTGACGGGACCTACGAGAGTACTTACGGATCCGTGGCAAGTAATGAGAACCAGCGCAAGATAGCGGCAATGATAAACGGTACTTATACCGGCAATCAGGACAGTGATTATCAGGCGCGGTTACAGAGAATAAGAGAGATGCTGAAATAATGAGAAGCGGAGGGCGAAATGCTCTCCGCTTTTTCTATGAAAATACAAAGTTGCAACAGTAAGATTTCGTGTTGCATTTCGTGTTGCATAGCAAGGGAAAACGGCTTCTTTTTAGGACATTTTGTTACCAAGTACGAAATAGCAAAAACACTGCAAATCACGTAGCAATCAGCATTTGCACTATTTTCAACGTTTGTGGAAAAATAGCATTACGGGTTCGACTCCCGTCTACTCCATAGAAAAGTGCCGTTTTTGCGGCACTTTTTATTTTTCGTGTGTGCATTATTGAGGACTGATTCGCTGCAAAAGAGCATCCTGCAATACTTGTGAAAAGTTAATATTCATTGCAACAGCAGCTTCATTCAGCCATTCGGGAATGGTCAATGTTTTTTTAACAGCTTTGTTATTAAAACGTTTGCGATATTCCAGGGTATCGCATGCAACCATACTTAAAAAGGAATCCGCAGTAACTTTGATGTTTGACATTTTGGAGGGCTGTGGAATGGGGCGTTGGTCCTTTTCATATCCATAGAGAATAAGCGCGAGGGCATCTTCAGCCATAAACAGAGCATCAGCCAGTGTGTCGCCGCAGGTATAACAACCTTCCAGATCGGGAAAATATACAGAATAACCTCCATCTGGTTCAGAAGTAAAAATAGCGGGATAAACATATTTAGACATAAGAATCTCCTTTCTAAGAATCCATTCCGGCAAAAAAACACCTCAAATAATAAGCCGAAATGTTTAGATGATTGGCATATTATTTGAAGTGTTTTTAGATATTTTTAGCATACTGTTTTTTGAAAAAATTGTCAATGAAAAGGAAAGGTCAGATGAAAAATGTGGTATAATTCCCAAAGAGTTTTACAAGGGAGTAATTGACAAGCTATGAAAATGAAACACAACAGACCTCAGAAACGTTTGATAACACAATTGTCATTATGGCTGGCACTGCTATTGGCATTCACCGGCTGTGCGGAAAGCACCGTCACGTCGCAGGACAATACCTATGCGATAGAGCAGCCGGCGGCGATCCCCTCCGAATTGCTGGAAGCATCGGAGAATACAGCATCGGAACCCGAATCCGGACAGACACTGGAAAGCTCTTCGGATACACAAGAATCGCAGCAGGTCGTATCTGCAACAGATGTTCCGGCAGGAGAAGGCACATCAGCATTTTCCCTCCGGGAGATTCCGGCATACTCCGGCACACCTTATACAGAGGTCAATGGCAACCAGCCTTATTTCACAGAGGAGGAGCTGACCACACAGTCCTTTGAAACCTACAGCGAGCTGGACAGCCTGGGGCGCTGTGGCGTGGCATATGCCAACGTGGGACAGGATCTGATGCCGACAGAACCGAGAGGGGAGATCGGAGCCGTGAAGCCTAGCGGCTGGCATCTGGTGAAGTACGATAACGTGGACGGAAAATACCTATATAATCGCTGCCACCTGATCGCCTACATGCTGGCGGCGGAAAACGCCAACCCGCAGAACCTGATCACCGGAACCAGATATCTCAACGTGCAGGGAATGCTCCCTTTTGAGACGAAAGTCTGCGATTATGTCAAAAATACAGGGAACCATGTCCTGTACCGTGTCACTCCCATATTTGACGGTGATAACCTGCTGGCAGACGGCGTCCTCATGGAAGCCTATTCCGTGGAAGATGCCGGAGAGGGAATCAGCTTCTGTGTATTTGCCTACAATGTGCAGCCGGGGATCGGCATTGACTATGCCACCGGAGATAACTGGGCGGAGGGCAGCGGAACCTACCAAAGCACCGTAGCGTCCGTTGCGGAAGAGACACCGGTGCCACAGCCTGAGACCGATACTGCGGTGCAGATCACACCGGAATCGTCGGCGCCACAGGAATCCCAGGGAATTACTTATGTGCTGAATACCAACACCAAGAAATTCCACTATCCCACATGCTCCAGCGTGGACGATATGAAAGAGAAAAATAAACAGATCTACACCGGCAGCAGAGAAGAGGTCATCAATATGGGATATGTTCCCTGCAAACGGTGCAATCCCTAAATCGGAAGCACACAAAAAGAGATATGCGCAACGAATTGCGCATATCTCTTTTCGCGTCAGAAGCTGGAAGAAAAGATGAAATGGATGAAATATGGATGCACAATTGGATAAAATACACAAAAATAGTTAATAAATATTAGAATTATTGTCAATTTAAAACACAAAATGCACATGTTATAATCCAAACATAGCTGAGCAAACGATTGCGCAAACGGGTTGCGCACCACAGGGAGGATGCTGAGTGGGATATAGCAGTCCGGCCGGTGCGGGGCACCGGTCGGAAAGAAGAAAGGGAAGGTGCATTATGAAGAAAAGAGACTGGAAGAGAAGTCTGGCATTTGTGTGTGCAACGGCTCTTATCGCAGGAAGCTTAAGTCCATACGGACCGTTGACCCGGGTAAAAGCGGAGGAGACGAATCTATTTACGGACGGTGATATGGGCGATGACGAAATGGGAGACAGCACGGATGCCGCAGACTTTTGGGCGAATCAAAATTGGTATTTTGAAGGAGATACCTGGAATTGCACAAGTCAGGTAAAATATTATATTTGGGCCAAGCAGGCAGGCGGCTGCGGGCTGGAGATCGATTTTGATAAAGCAGATGGAACTGTCTGCATGTATCAGGAAATCGGTTCGCTGGAAGCCGGAAGCTATACTGTAACGGGATACATTAAAGATGGCAGTGGAAGTGACGGCACGATTGCTCTGTACCATGCAACAAAAGACGGCAGTTGGAATGTGTCAGAGAAATCGACACAACTGACGGAAGAATATGCCATGTTCAAAGATGAATTTACGGTGGCAGAAGCTGTCAGCAACTATAAAGTCGGATTCCAGATTACCAGTAAAAATGGTGCATGGATCTATATCGACACTCTGACACTTACGAAGAAGGCTTCGGATTCAGCAGAAGAGACTCCGGCACCGGAAGCAACAGAATCCCCAGACCCTACAGCTACGCCGGAAGCTTCTGCCACTCCTGAACCGGAGAGCAATGTTCTGTATTCCAAGACTTTTGAGGAAGGAACCGACCCGGCAGATATGTCTGACTGGTCACAGACCTGGAGTGTAGACAGCAGTGCTACCTCCAAAGCAGATACCGGCGCCGGTAATAATACTACAACTGTCTGGAACTACTACTCGGCAACGGCACAGAATCTGACAGCTGCTACTACGGTGACAGCATCCGATGCCGGTAACTATAAAGCATCTTTCCTGACAGCCGGAGAGAACGTGACCGGAACCATCAGCCTCACAGCCGGAGATAGAAAAGTATCGGCAGATCTGACCGCAGGAGGCTGGGATGTTTATACTCTTGCAGAGACCGGTGCATTAACCGTGGAGGCAGGTGTGGAGCTTACCATTACCATTTCTCTGAATATTGCGGCAGGCGGTTATCTGAAGATAGATGACATCCTGGTGACGAAAGCAAGTGATGATGAAATTCTGGCTGCAAAGAAAGCAAAGGCAGAAGAATTACAGAGCCTGATCACGGAATATAAAGCATTAAAAGAGACAGATTATACTGCTGACAGTTGGAAAACTCTGCAGGAAGCACTGACAGAAGGCGAGAACTTCCTGCAGGCACTGGATGGCGATTATACTTCCGCAACCGTCACAGAGATCGAAGAGAAGATCACGAATCTGAAAAAAGCGAAAGATGAATTAAAAAGCGCTGCTGTGGTAACAGCCGGAATCAATGTGGAAAAGGTCAATGGACTGACGAGTGATTTCATCGGCGGTGTGGATATTTCATCTTACAGAGCTCTGAAAGACAGCGGTGTAAAATATTATGATTTTGAAGGAAATGAATTGGATGATGCCGGATTTTTTAAGCTGCTGAAAGATAGCGGTATTAACTACGTACGTATCCGTGTATGGAATAACCCTTACGATGCATCCGGTAACGGCTACGGCGGTGGCAATAATGACCTGCAGAAAGCGGTGGACATGGGTAAGCTGGCTACTAAAGCCGGAATGCGTGTCCTGATCGATTTCCACTATTCCGATTTCTGGGCTGATCCTGCCAAGCAGAAGGCACCGAAAGCCTGGGCAGACATGACGATTGCGGAAAAGACAGCAGTAGTAAAAGATTATACGATGAATAGTCTGAACACTTTACTGGATGCAGGCGTCGATGTAGGAATGGTACAGGTCGGTAATGAGACAAACAACGGAATTGCTGGAGAGAGCGGTCTGGAGAATGCCAACACCACAGCAATTTTCCGCGCCGGATGTGAAGCAATCCAACAGGTGGAGCAGGATCGGAACAAAGAAATCAAGGCAGTAGTGCATTTCGCAAATCCTGAGAAACAAAATTATATGACTTACGCTAAAGCATTGGCCGATGCCGGTGTGGAGTATGATGTATTCGCCTCTTCCTATTATCCTTACTGGCATGGAACCCTAGATAACCTTAAGAACCAGTTAAATGCGATTACGGAAAAATATGGAAAAGAAGTCATGGTAGCGGAGACCTCCTGGGCGACCGGCTTAGAGGACAGTGACGGTCATGCAAACACCGTCCGCGAAGGCAATAACGATGCAGGCATGGATTATGATTTCAGCATCTACGGACAGGCGAAGGAACTGCGTGAGGTGATCAATGCCGTCGCAGAAATGAACAAAGGTATCGGAGTGTTTTATTGGGAGCCTGCATGGATCCCTGTAAAAGTGTATGATCCGGAAGCAGAAGATGCCGAGCAGACCCTTGCAACGAATAAGGCAGCCTGGGAAAAATATGGTTCCGGCTGGGCAGCTTCCTATGCGAAAGAATATGATGCCGAGGATGCCGGAAAATGGTACGGCGGATCCGCAATAGACAATCAGGCATTGTTTGATGCCTCTGGCCATCCCCTGGAAACCTTAAAGATATTCAGTTATGTAAAAACAGGTGCGGAGACGGCTAAAAAAATCAGCACTGTTAAAAATGCAGATGCAATCGAGATAGAATTAGGAAGTACCTTTACTTTACCGGAGACGGTAAAAGTTACCTATTCAGATTACACTTCCGGAGCAGAAAACGTAACCTGGAACGCACAGGATGTTGCCGCAGTCAACACTAACGCAGCAGGAAAATATACTGTGAACGGAACAGTATCTCTGGAAGGAGAGACCTATCAGACAAAATGCGTGATCACCGTGAATCCGCAGAACCTTCTGACCAATCCCCGGTTTGAGGATGGAGAGAACGCATGGATATTAAGCGGAACCGGTATTAAAGTCCTGATGGATGGCAAGGACTCCAAAGATGGAAACGGATATCTGCATTTCTACAATGACAGTGATTTTACCTATGATGTAACACAGACAATTACGCTGGATGCAGGAATTTATCGGTTCGGAGGATATCTTCAGGGTGGTGGAAACTTAGCGGCAGACAGCTACGAGGTCTATGCCTCCGTAGATGGTAAGACACAGACAGCAGAAGGCGAATTGAACGGCTGGAAGAACTGGAGCAATCCGGAGGTACAGGATATCGAGATCACTGAGGATGGAACAAAAGTAACGGTGGGAATCTGGGCAACCGCATCTGCCGGAGCCTGGGGATCCTGGGACGATATGTACCTGAACAAAACCGGAGAAGTTACCCCAGCGCCCGCAGTTACCCCGCAGCCGACCGTAACCCCGGCACCTGTAACAGCACCGGAAACAGAGAGCAGCTCTGCGGACAAGGATACATCTGCACCGGTACAGACAGTAGACTGGAATATCGTGACTTCCAACGTACAGGCAAAGATCGCGGAAGTGACACAGAATCCGAATATTAACAGTGTGAACATGAATATCGTATGCTCCGGAGAGACCAGACTCCCTGCCGCAGTGCTGGGAAGTATCAAAGGCTCAGACATGACCCTGGCACTTCATAGCGGCAACGGTGTGGCAGTCAGCATCAGCGGACAGGATCTGAAAGGCACAGCCCTGAATGCATTACAGAACATTGATCTCACCGTGGACAGCAAAGCCCGGAATATCCCGGCAGCCATGGCAGCATCCAAGAAGGCAGAAGCCACAAAACAGCTGTCTGTAAAAGACACCGGAGCATTCCCGGTAGCTGTGAACATTCATGTGAATGTCGGAGCAGAAAACAGTGGAAAATACGCAAATCTTTATCGTTATAATGCCGAGAAGAAACAACTGGAATACTGTGGCTCCTTCCCCGTGACCAGGAATGGTCAGTCCATGTTTGCTCTAAAGCAGGGCGGTGATTACATGGTAACGGTAACCGCGGCACAACCGAAGGAGATCGTATATTTTAACAGTGGCGATTATGCAGTGAAAGCAGGAGATACCCTGTCTGCCATTGCCAAACGCAACCATATGTCATTGGCGGAACTGAAAGCCAAAAACCCGCAGATCAAGGATTTACATAAGATTCGCGTGGGACAGAAATTGAATCTGAATTAAAAAATAGAATGGGACTCCGAAGTTGATTTGGGGTTCCATTTTTGAATTAATAGCTGCATATGTGAAAGCAAAAAGGTAACACAATTGATATTGTGTTACCTTTTTGCTTTCACATAGTATATCGGTACGCTCGCAGAAAACTTAACCCCTTTTTTGAAAAAACTTGAACCCCTCATTTGCCAAAGTAAATGCAGCCCCGGAAAGTATATGTTATAGTTCACAGATATATAAAAAACGCCGGTTTTATGCGGCTTCCACTAATTTCTAGGAGGAATCAGATGAATACAGCACAACCAATTCGTAACCTGGAGGATTTGAAAAATTTTAAAAACTACTATAAGGAAATCCACCCCAATGCCAGAAACCAATTGTTAGTGATCCTGGGCTTGAATACTGCACTGAGGATTTCGGATCTGCTTACTCTGCGGTGGGAAGATGTTTATAACTTTTCTCAAAACAGATGGCAGGAGCATATTGAGATCATAGAGCAGAAAACGGGAAAGACCTCCTGTATCTATATCAATCATAATATTCACGCATGTCTTCAAAACTATCAGGCACAGCTTCAAAAGGAGCAAAAACCTATTCAGCCAGAGAAGTATCTTTTTCCCCACAGTAATAAAAACGAACCTATCAGCCGGGTGCAGGCTTTTCGCATCATCAAAAAGGTGGCAGCTTATTACAATATCCCCGGCGTGATCTGCTGTCATTCCCTTCGCAAAACCTTCGGATATCATGCCTGGCAGCAGGGCGTACAGCCGGCAATGCTGGTCAGCATCTATAATCATTCGTCTTATGAAGTGACCAAACGATATCTTGGCATTGAGCAGGATGACCGGGACAAAATATTTCAGGAGATCATACTCTGAACACAAGGGTAACACAATATCAAGTTTGTTACATTACGATCAGTATTTCCAAAACACAGCAAATTATAAGGAAATAAACGATTCAAGGAGGAATGGCTATGCTGAGATTATCGGTGAGAGATGAAGAGTTTCTGATGATCGGAGACGATGTGAAGATTGTATTTTTGGGAAGCAGCGGCGGACAGACACGTATCATGATCGACGCTCCCAAGGATGTGAACATCGTACGAAGCAAGGCCATTGAAAAACGGATCCAGGATCCGGAACTTCTGGCGACGATCCCGAAGTATTACAAGAATCCGGAAGGTACCGCTAAGAAGAAAAAATCCAACGTCGTGATCGTACAGAACAAATAACTTCAGATACTGTGGGACAAAAGCTTGCTAACAATGCGGAATCCTAGGGCCGCAGTAACTATTAACCACGAAATGCAGATAAACGGATGTATCTGCAACACTTTTTACACATGGAGGTAAATTATTATGGTAGTACAACACAACTTAACAGCTATGAACTCTAACAGAATGTTAGGATTAACCACCGCTTCTCAGGCAAAGTCCACCGAGAAACTGTCTTCCGGTTACAAGATCAACCGTGCAGCTGATGATGCAGCAGGTCTGTCCATCAGTGAGAAGATGAGAAAGCAGATCAGAGGTCTGACACAGGCTTCTTCCAACGCACAGGATGGTATCAGTGCAGTACAGACCGCTGAAGGCGCTCTGAACGAAGTTCAGGATATGCTGCAGAGAATGAACGAACTGGCTGTAAAGGCTGCCAACGGTACTCAGGCTGAGAACGACAGGAGTTACATCCAGAATGAGATCGATCAGTTAGTTACTGAGATTGACCGAGTTTCCACCACAACTAAATTCAATGAGAGTTATCTGCTGAAGGGTGTAGGTACAGATGCAGATAAAACACCGGCGAAGCTTACTTACGGAACAGCTCATGGTAAATTAAATGCTATAGACGCTACAACAGGTAAGGCTTCCATTGCTATTACCAAACATACTGGAGCAGCAACTAGTGTAGGTGATGATACCGCTAAAACTAAAGGCACATATAAGGCAGATTCGGTTACAGTAAATGGCAAAACTTATAAATATGTTTATGATATGCAAGCTGAGAATACTAACGGTGATAATTTTACCAAAGATATAGCTCTTGCTGCTGCTAAAGGTGCCGATGCTAACACAAAGGTGTTTGAAAGCGAAGAGGATATGTTGGCAGCAATTAAGAAAGATATTACTGATAATCTTGGTGGAGAAGTTAAGTCTGTATCTACAAAAGATGGCAAGATTGAACTTGAGGCATTTGCAGATTTGAATGATTCTTTAAACTTTAGTCTTCATGTAGGAGCTGATTCTACAGAAGATAACAAGATTGATGTTGACATTTCTATGATGAGTGCACGTGGACTTGGAGTAAATGGTCTTCAGGTATCTGGTGATGATGATACCAAAGCTACCGCTGCTATTGACACCATTTCCGCAGCTATCCAGAAGGTTTCCACCCAGCGTTCCGCACTTGGTGCTGTTCAGAATCGTTTGGAGCACACCATCAACAACCTGGATAACGTAGTAGAGAATACCACCAGCGCAGAGTCCGCTATCCGTGATACCAATATGGCTACTGAGATGGTTAAGTACTCCAACAACAACATTCTGGCTCAGGCAGGTCAGGCTATGTTGGCTCAGGCTAACCAGTCCAACCAGGGTGTACTGTCTCTGTTACAGTAATCTTAACCACAGTTTGATCCAAAACATTTTTAGAATTAGTTGTGTAAAAACTAACATAAAAAGGTTCCGCCGGAGAATTCCGGTGGAACCTTTTTGCTGTGAACAGCCTGAAAATACCAGTAATAGGACACTTGGTAAAAATGCACAAAATCCAAATCCGTGAAAATAGCCAATTCCAGTATGCTGAATTTTGTATACTTATTTTTTAGAAATTCATAGGAAAACAGTCCTCTATACCTTATAATAAACGTGGGTGCTGCCAAAACGGTAAGCGGTTCGCCTTTCGCCAGAATGGGAACATTTTGAGAACTTCCAGTATTATCGGAGGTGATACGAATGGGAAATTTAACGAAAGGTACATAAATGATAGAAACAGTGGTTGGCGCTGTCGGTATTGTAGTTACGATGATCAGCATCATCGTGACCGTGATCAGTATCGTGCAGACCAGTCAGAAACGAAAGCATTAAAAAAGCAACCGCCTCCACCAAAGGTACAAGTTGCTTTTTTAGAACTATAAACTAAGGTGAACCGTTGCTGTACGGTAGCACTCTTTTTGTCCCTTAATATTAACACTTTTTTTACGATGCGTCAACGTTTTTCGCATACTTGCAATCATTCTGCAAATGCTATAGACTAAGAGTAATCTACATTGATCTGAAAACAGTAAAGGAGACCATTATGTGCACAGCAGCAACTTATAGATCGCAGGATTTTTATTTTGGCAGAACTTTTGATTATGAATTTAATTACGGAGAAGAAGTGGTGGTGACACCGCGTAATTACTCTTTTCAGTTACGGCATCAGAATGCATTGACTGAGCATTATGCCATGATCGGTATCGCTCATATGGTAGGGGATTATCCGCTGTATTATGATGCGGTCAATGAGAAGGGGCTGGGTATGGCAGGTCTTAATTTCGCGGGTAACGCCGTATATCGTAAGCCAAAGGAGGGCAGAGACAATATCGCACAGTTCGAGTTCATTCCCTGGATCCTGGGACAGTGTGCTACGGTGCAGGAAGCCCGGACGCTGTTAACCCACATCAATCTGGTGGATACACGGTTTAGCGAGCAGTTTCCGACATCACAGTTGCACTGGATCCTGGCGGACAGGGACGAGGCAATCACGATAGAGGCAGTCGGGGAGGGACTGAACATTTATGACAATCCCGTAGGGGTATTGACGAACAATCCTCCCTTTGACAAGCAGCTGTTCCGGCTGAATGACTACAGTTATCTGTCTCCGGATCAGCCGGTGAACCGTTTCTCAGAGCAGCTTCAGCTGCAGCCGTACAGCCGTGGCATGGGAGCCATGGGGCTGCCCGGCGATCTGTCCTCTGCTTCCCGTTTTGTCCGGGTGGCTTTTACGAAAATGAATTCTGTATCGGGAACCTCGGAGTCTGAAAGCGTCAGTCAGTTTTTTCATATCTTAGGAAGTGTGGCTCAGACGAGAGGATGCTGCCGCCTGGAAAACGGTAAGTATGAGATCACCATTTATACTTCCTGCTGCAATGCAGACAGGGGGATTTATTATTACACTACCTATGAGAACCACCAGATCACAGCCGTAGATATGTACCGGGAGAACCTGGATGGGGAGATTCCCGTGCATTATCCCCTGGTGCAGGGAGAGCATATCTTACTGCAGAATGCGGCAGATACAACGGAGGAAAAACTGTAAATGGATGTAGAACAGAGAGAACATGTAGTGTCCGGCTTCGCCTTCTATTCCGAGAAGGATGCCGGACTTGCGGAGCAGGAACGGCAGAAGATCGCCTATCTGGATAAGCGCATTGATCATACGGATATTCAGTCGGTTCTTGCCATTTATAAAAAAGCACTGGAAGACCGGGTGTTCCGCACCCCGGTAGGACTGGAGTACCTCAGGGAGCTGCAGGGAGAGCTGCGCGCCCGGGAAGAAGAACTGGGGGAGGAAGTGCCTCCGATCCCTCTGTGGACGAACTTTGCCGATGTCAGGACGAAGACGTCCCCTGCCAGAAGACGGATCCAGCCGATGCCGGAAGACGGGGGCAAAAAGGCGGGTCTTTGCCTGTCAGTGATCATGAACATCGTGATGATTGTGGCGATCATTGCCATGTTTGTGATCACATTGAATTCCGACCAACCCAATATCCTGAATTACGAGCGGAATCTTCAGAATAAATACGCATCCTGGGAACAGGAGCTGACCCAGAGAGAGCAGACGGTTAGGGAAAAAGAGAGAGAGCTACATATAGAAAATACAGGGAATACAGAGACCGAAGTTTCACAGAATTGACATATTTCTGCGCTATACTATGTCTACAACAGAAAGGTGAGGGTATGTATGGACAGACTGAAAATACTGGTAGTAGATGATGAGAGCAGGATGCGTAAGCTGGTCCGGGATTTCCTGGTGAAGAGTAATTTTGAGGTGCTGGAGGCCGGAGACGGCGAGGAGGCACTGGATATTTTTTATAAGGATAAGGATATTGCACTGATCATTCTGGATGTCATGATGCCAAAAATGGATGGTTGGCAGGTATGCCGGGAGATCCGTGTGAACTCCAAAGTTCCTATTATTATGCTGACAGCCCGCGGAGATGAGAGAGACGAGCTGCAGGGTTTTCAGCTGGGAGTGGACGAGTATATTTCCAAACCCTTCAGTCCCAAGATCCTGGTGGCGCGGGTAGAAGCGATCCTGCGCCGGACGAACCAGTTAGGGCAGGACGAAGCACTGACCTGCGGCGGGATCACTGTGGATAAGACAGCACACCGCGTGATCATAGACGGCAAAGATGTGGACTTAAGCTATAAAGAATTCGAGCTTCTGACCTATTTTATGGAAAATAAGGGAATCGCCCTGTCCAGAGAGAAGATACTGAACAACGTATGGAACTATGATTACTTCGGGGATGCCCGTACCATTGATACCCATGTGAAGAAGCTGCGCAGCAAGCTGGGCGAGGAAGGCAATCTCATCAAGACCATATGGGGAATGGGGTACAAAATGGATGAAACAGCAGAATAAACAGCAGAAGAAAAAAGTGCATTCCATCAGAGGACAGTTCGCCTGGATATTTATCGGGCTGATGATCGGGACGATCCTTTTGTGCCTGCTGCTGAATTACATGTTTTTAGGCAGAGTCTATATGCAGAGTAAGCTGGATGTCATTCACGATGCTTATGAGACGATCAAGCAGGCGGCGGAGAGTGACAGCTATGGCTCGGAAGAATTCGCACATGAGCTGGATGATGTGTGCAGAAGCTATAACATGACAGTATGTGTCATGGACGTGAATTCCAACATGAAATATGTATCCATCAACGGCGGCGAGAGACTGGAGAACCGTCTGATCGGCTATGTGTTCGGCTTCGGAACGTTTCCGGATAATGAGCGGGTCATCGAGAACGGTGATGACTATGTGATCCAGAGAACCGGGCAGGAGAATAAGGAATATTTAGAGATCTACGGAAGGTTGAACACCGGAATTTCTTTTATCATGCAGACACCGCTCTCCAGTATTCAGGAGAGTGCCAGGATCGCCAATCGGTTTTATATGATGATCGGCTGCCTGGGAGCACTGGCGGGTGGTATTATTATCTGGTTCGTCTCCCGAAGTGTGACCAAGCCGATCCTGGAACTGAATAATATTTCGGAACGGATGGTACAGCTGGATTTTGAAGCAAAATATCAGGGCAGGGCTCACAATGAGATCGATCTGCTGGGAGAGAACATTAATAAACTGTCTGATTCCCTGGAACAGACGATTTCGGAACTGAAGACTGCGAATAATGAGCTGCAGCGGGATGTGGAGAAAAAGGAAGCTGTCGATGAAATGCGTAAGGAGTTCCTGGCGAATGTCTCCCATGAACTGAAGACACCCATCGCTCTGATCCAGGGCTATGCGGAAGGACTGCAGGAGGGTGTCAATGACGATCCCGAGAGCAGACAGTTCTACTGTGATGTCATCGTGGATGAAGCGGCGAAGATGAACAACATGGTGAAAAAGCTTCTGACGCTGAACCAGCTGGAATTCGGCAACGATGTTGTGACTATGGAGCGTTTCGAAATTACGGCACTGGTGAAGAATTATATCCAGTCGGCGGCAATTCTGACCAAACAGAACGATATCACGGTGCGGATGGAAGAGTATCCTCCCATCTATGCCTGGGCGGATGAATTTAAAATAGAAGAAGTATTTATGAACTTTTTCTCCAACGCGGTGAATCACTGCGAAGGTGAGAAGATCATCGATGTCAAAATGGAACAGAAGGATGGCAGGGTGCGCGTATCGGTATTCAATACCGGCAAACCGATCCCGGAGGATTCCATCGGCCACATCTGGGAAAAATTCTATAAAGTAGATAAAGCCAGAACCAGAGAATACGGCGGTAGCGGTGTGGGACTGTCCATCGTGAAGGCAATCATGGATTCCATGAACCAGCCTTACGGTGTGATCAATTATACCAACGGTGTGGAATTCTGGTTTGAATTAGAGACAAAATAATGATTTTAAAAGGATATATTTTTATATGAGGGAAGAACAGATGCAGGAGGCACCGGTAAAGGTGCTGTTAGTCGGTGTGGACATCGGGGAAGAAGCGGATTTTGAATATTCCATGGAAGAACTGGCAAGTCTGGCAGAAGCCGCGGAGAAGGAAGTCGTGGGTCAGATCGTACAACGGCTGGATCATGTGAACAAAGCATTGTATATCGGAACGGGCAAGGTGGATGATGTACGCAGACTGGCGGAGGAGAGAGGCGCGCAGGAGGTCGTATTTGACAATTCCCTGACACCTTCGCAGGTACGTAACCTGGGCAAGGAGCTGGAGCTTACCGTTATTGATCGTACGAATCTGATCCTTGACATATTTGCCATACGTGCACAGACCAGAGAAGCCAAACTGCAGGTGGAGACAGCGAGATTGCAATACATGCTTCCGAGACTGGTGGGCATGTACGATGCACTGAGCCGTCAGGGCGGCGCCAGCGGCAGCATGAGTAACAAGGGTACCGGTGAGAAGAAGCTGGAGCTGGACAGACGTAAGATCGAACACCGGATCACGGAACTGAAAAAGGAACTGGAGGATGTCAGCAGGACCCGGGATGTGCAGCGTAGGAAAAGACAGCAGTCCCGGACTCCGCAGGTGGCGCTGGTGGGATATACCAATGCGGGAAAGTCTACGATCCTGAACCGCATGGTGGAACAGTTCGGAGAACTTCCGGAGAAGACGGTCATGGAAAAAGATATGCTGTTCGCCACATTGGAGACCAGCGTCCGTAGCATAGACACAGGGCATAATAAGCCGTTTTTCCTGACGGATACGGTTGGATTCATTCATAAGCTGCCTCACGGTCTGGTAAAGGCATTCCGTTCGACCCTGGAAGAAGTAAAATACGCAGATCTGCTGGTCCAGGTGGTGGATTTTTCCGATGAAAATTACAGACAGCAGATGCAGGTCACTGCCGATACTCTGAAGGAACTGGGAGCAGGTGACATTCCGCAGATTGTGGTGTATAATAAGGCAGACAAATGCGGCATGGAACCACTGCCGCAGAAGAGACAGGAGCACTGGTATCTCGCCGCAGGGCAGAATACCGGTATCCGTGAACTGGCAGAAGCCATTGAGCAGCAGGTCTATGCGGACAATGTGGATTGTACTTTCCTGATACCGTACAGCGCGGGGAATGTAGCTTCCTATCTTATGGAAGAGGCGCAGGTTTTTTCTACGGAGTACAGGGAAGACGGTATTTTGATCCATGCCGACTGTCACAGACAGGACATGGAGAGATACAAAACATACATGACGCAATAGATCATACAATGCGGGAGGATATTATATGGAACAGAATACACAGCAGGACAGAGCAAAGCTTTTGGAGCAGCAGGCAAGGGAATACCTGATGCAGTCCAAGGACCCGATCTTTACACAGTATGTACAGCAGCTGATCCCGAGAATACAGAAACAGCCCCAGTATGTGGAGCAGTTACAGGCGGAGCTGGATAAAAGCGTGGAATACTGGCATCAGAGACAGCAACTGAATGCGGCAAGAGCAGAAAGTGCTGCCGCAGGGCAGATACAGGAGTCCGTACAGCCTTCTACACAGGAGCCCATGCAGAAACAGCCGGCAGGACAGTTCACTGGGCAACCGGCAGAACAGGTTACTGCACAATCGTCAGGGCAGTTCTCCGCACAGCCGGCAGCAGAGACTGTAGTACAGGGGACGAAGAAAAAGCAGAATGCGGAATATCTCATTGGAACCATAGCTCTGTCGGTGGTGGGAGGCGTATTTATCCTGACAGCCCTGGTGCTGATGGGAATGTATTTCATGAACGGATGGATCAAGGGAATCTCTCTCTATGTGGTATCCCTGGGCGTAGTGTTGCTGGCAGAGCTGTTGATCCGGAGAAAATTACCGAAGCTAGCACAGATATTTTCGGCGATCGGCATGGCGGCTTTGTACCTGTCCACCATGATCAATACGCTGTCCTTACATAATTTCGGGATGTTTCCCGCAGCATTGATCATTGGTGTGATCACCGTAGGCACGGTATTGTTGAGCCGGAAACGGGATTCGCTGATCCACAGACTGCTGGGAATTGCTTCCTGCTGGCTCTGTGCTTACCCACTATCCATGTCCTCCGGGTTATCGATGGCGGAGGTCCTGATGGTAATGGGATTGATCCTGATCCTGAGTATATTGTGCGCCTGTGTACCGGTGCACAGATTCCATACGGCATCACAGCTGATCCTGCTTGCCAGTACCACAATGCTGTTCCCGACGGCTGTAGGCTGTATTGTGTGGACACAGGGCATGTCGGTTGGTGTTGCGGTTGTAGCTTATAGTGTGTTTTTCCTGATAGCACATCTGGTACTTGTCGTACAGAGCCGTTATGCGCAAATAGAAAAGCAGACCGGACGTGTGGTGAAAAGTGGAGGATTGCTTGCTATTTACATTGCATTTATTCTGGTATCCGGAATTATGACGGGTGCCGGTATGGATGATTATTGGAGAGCAGCAGAGACGGATGGATATATTGGCATTTTTGCCCTGACCGGAATAGCATTTGTTATCACAATACTGACTGTGATTGCTATGCGGAAGGCGGAAAAGGGATGGCAGAAATGGCTTCCCTGCTATTTCTTCAGTTTCGTGACTTTCTGTGGATTTTCAGTAATAGAGAATGATTGGGGGATCGTGATCTGTGCTACGGTATTGCTGATAGCAGTAAAAGTACTGTCACGCCTGGCAAAAGGGGGCCTTGCGGCACTGGATGCCATCATTACTACGGTATATTGTATCCTGCTTCTGATGAACGGGAAGGAGATCCCCTATGCTTATGTGCTTTTGGCAGGAACGATCCTCAGTATGTTCCTTGTGCATGAATGGAGTACCTACCAGGAGATCGTGCTGACTTTTTCACTGGCATTTTTTGCTCTGTCGCATTTGATGCCTATGATAAAACTGCCGGCATTTTCCGGAATTCTCTTCGTGAGCATTCTGCTGTTCAATAATGTGAATTGTATGCGGGACAAGGGAATCCTCGTATTTAATGTATCCGTCCTGATCGGACAGATCGGAGCACTGATCGCTCTGGCAAATCCGATCTATCGGAATTCCTACATTACTTATTTATGTATGTTTGTTTTTGTACTGGCTTATCTGGTGCTGACCCTGCAGGAAAAATATTATAAGAATTTTAAACACAGAGAATTGATCATCGTGATATTCCTGACCTATATGGCACTGATCGTCAAGACGAATATCCCTGTGATCAACAGCATTCTGATCATGCTGATCGCACTGGTAAGCGTGACTGCCGGTTTCGTGAAAAAGGATAAGCCCGTCAGAATCTATGGCTTAGTGCTTTCTTTGTGTACTTGTGGTAAAATAGCCTTATATGATTACTGGGGCGCACCGATCCTGCAGAAGACCATACTTTTCTTCGTGGTAGGCGTAATTGCTCTTGTAATTGCCGGAATCTATATTATACTGGAAAAGAAATGCAATGAGTGATGCAATGGACAGGAAGGAAGAAAAGGAACGAACTATGACAGGACGTAATAAAAATATGGTATGCGGAGCCTTATTATGTGCAATGATGTTATCCATGACAGCCTGCGGCAACGAGATCCCGGATCTGACGGAAGAGGAATCCCAGCGGGTCGGAGAGTATGCGGCAGTTACTTTGTTAAAATATGATGCCAATAATCGTAGCCGCCTGGTAGATCCCGAAATGGTGATCGCCAAATTGGAAAAGGAAGCAGCAAAGGAAGCATCGCAGGAAGAGGAAAAAGCGGAAGAGACGGGTAGCACCGGTACCACGGAAGTGACGATGCCCACGGCGCAGGAAGAGATTACTGCCAGTATGGAAGATTTTTTTGGCCTGCCGGAAGGTGTCAGCATTACCTATGAGGATTATATGGTAGCAGATTCTTATCCCGAGGACGGGGTTGAGGATGACTATTTTGCGCTGGATGCATCCGTGGGGAAGAAATTGCTGGTACTCAGATTTCATCTGACGAATGGAACAGAGCAGGAAGAGACGATAGATCTGCTGAATACGAATTCCAGATATATTATTACAGTGAATGACAGCATCAGAGCAAATGCACTGACTACCATGCTGCCGAATGACATGTCTACCTATGAGGAGACACTGGAACCCGGACAGTCACAGGAACTGGTACTATTACTGGAAGTAAACGAAGATGTGGCAGATGCTGTACAGACGATAGCACTTCGTCTTAAAAATGCATCAAATGAATATACAATTCAACTATTGTAGATATTTTTTGAAAAAAATAAAAAACAGTGTTGACAAGTGGAAGATAGGGTGATATACTCAGTTTCGTTGTTGCGGCAGTGCCAAGACAACGAAACAGCTTCCGATAAGACTTAAAAAGTTTTTGAAAAAGCTGTTGACAGATACCGACAAGGTATGATAAGATATCGATTGTCGCGAAAAACGAAAGTTTTTCAAGACAAAAAAGTTTTTAAAAAAGTTGTTGACAAACGAAAGCGGTCATGATAAGATATCAGAGTTGCCGCTGAGAACAACAGCAACAAAAGAATCACTGATCTTTGACAAATAAACAGTAATGCAACCCTGAAAATTCCAAGATTTTCAGAAAAATGAATTGCGAGATTCAAGAACAAGCAGATCGATGAAAAAGATCGAGAAGCTACCCGAATTAACAGTAAACAATGCCAGATAAAACTGGCAGGAAAAAACTTTTTAACATGAGAGTTTGATCCTGGCTCAGGATGAACGCTGGCGGCGTGCCTAACACATGCAAGTCGAACGGAATTTACATGAAGCCTAGCGATTGTAAATTTAGTGGCGGACGGGTGAGTAACGCGTGGGTAACCTGCCTTGTACTGGGGGACAACAGTTGGAAACGACTGCTAATACCGCATAAGCGCACAGCTTCGCATGAAGCAGTGTGAAAAACTCCGGTGGTACAAGATGGACCCGCGTCTGATTAGCTGGTTGGTGAGGTAACGGCCCACCAAGGCGACGATCAGTAGCCGGCCTGAGAGGGTGAACGGCCACATTGGGACTGAGACACGGCCCAAACTCCTACGGGAGGCAGCAGTGGGGAATATTGCACAATGGGGGAAACCCTGATGCAGCAACGCCGCGTGAGTGAAGAAGTATTTCGGTATGTAAAGCTCTATCAGCAGGGAAGAAAATGACGGTACCTGACTAAGAAGCCCCGGCTAACTACGTGCCAGCAGCCGCGGT
>ERZ779658.578-NODE-578-length-36867-cov-3.083967_pt1 | contig 36867 bp, 23 predicted proteins | sample MGYA00511485_ERZ779658 | MGnify/ENA primary metagenome ERZ779658 (study PRJEB29588, sample SAMEA2162182) | human gut metagenome | biome: human gut; feature: human-associated habitat; material: faeces | place: Denmark | collected 2008/2010 ... | reverse complement strand
AGGTGTTAGTAAGTTTCTTGTCAAACTTGAAAAGCGTTGCAAATTTCGCATTTTTCCTCGAATTATGAAAGAGAAGCTCTCATTTTATTTCGTGACACCGGTACAGATGCTATTGCTTCCAGCCACCACCCAGTGCTTTATACAGCTGCACTACGGTTATCAATTCATCACGAATAGCGTTACTCAGACCAATTTGTGCATCAAAATAACCACGCTGGGCGGGCATCCAGAACATCCAAATAATTGATTACTCCATTAATGTATTGCAACTGAGCCAAGTCCATATAACTCTTAGCCGAACGTTCCAGATTGGCACGAAGAGCATACACCTCTTTTATCTTATTAAAGTTGACAATCGCATTACGTGTTTCCTTGAAAGCAGTTAAAACTGATTTCTCATAACTATGTAGTTCCGCCTCATAAGCTGCCTTTTTGCCTTTCAATGCAGCACGGTTCTTTCCCCAGCCAAAAATAGGAGTCAATAAAGCCCCTTCCATAACAGCATAAGGAGATTTTAAAAGTTCGGACAAAGACGTACTCTCAGTACCGAAACCACCTGTCAGGGCGAGACGAGGAAACATATTCGTATAAGCTACCCCTACTTTGGCATTGGCAGCAATCAACTTCTGCTCTGCCTGACGTATGTCGGGACGGCGTTCCAACAAAGTAGATGGCATCCCTATCGGAAGTGTTTCCGGAAAATTGAATTCCTGAAGCAGTCGGGAACGGGCGATGCGATTAGGGTATTCTCCGGCCAGAAAAGCAATGTCATTCTCTTTCAGCGAGATTTTACGTTCTAAATCAGGAACCAAAGTGGCTGTACGTGCCAGCTCCACCTGAGCCTGACGATAAGAAGTCTCCGAAGTCAATCCTCCTTCAAAACGGATACGTGCCAGGCGCACCCCTTCTTCACGGGCTTTTAAAGTCTGCTTGACAATATCCAGTTCCGTATCCAGCGCAACCAGTTCATAATAAGCCTGTGCCACTTCCGCCACAATCGTCATCCGAAGTGCACGTTGCGCCTCTACCGACTGCAAATATTCGGCAATACTGGCCGAACGCGCCCATCGCAGATTTCCCCAAAGATCGAGTTCCCATGAAACAAGGAACTGAGCTTCAAAGGTTTCCGATTTCTTAAAAGCATCTCCCCCGTGATTCTCAAGTTCACGTTCAGCAGTCACTTTTCCTTTGATATCAGGAAGCAGTGCAGCGGTGGAGATACGTTTCTGAGCCGCCATTTCTTTGATTCGGGCAGCCGCTATCAACATGTCTTTATTGTGATCCAACGCACGGTCTATCAGACTGCGAAGTGTAGAATCCGTATAGATTTCTTCCCAATCCTTATCTCCAAAGCTGACCGTATCCTGATGTTGGGCCAGACTATCGGGCAAATGAAGGTCAGGACGTACGTAGCTCTTGCCTACTTTGCAGGAAGTCAGTATTCCTGCAAACAATAGTATAGCAATATATAGTTTATTCAGTTTCATTATTTCTTATGTTTTAAGATTTTCGACTTTGTTTTATATACCATCACAAAGAAGAACGGCACGAGAATAATACCAAACACGATAGCAAATATCATCCCGAAGAATACCCCCGTACCAATTGCCTGACGGCTTGCCGAGCCCGGACCACTTGCCAATACCATTGGAAGCATACCCAGTACAAATGCTAAAGAAGTCATCAGAATAGGACGGAAACGTAATTTTGCCGCATAAATGGCAGACTGTATCAAGTCCTCTCCTTTATCTACCTGTACTTTAGCAAACTCTACAATCAGAATAGCATTCTTAGCGGCAAGCCCGACAAGCATCACCAGTCCGATCTGGAAATAGACATCGTTCTCCAGTCCGCATACCCAGACTCCCAGGTAGGCTCCTAAAGCCGCTACAGGCAAAGACAGCAATACGGCAATCGGCACTGTCCAACTTTCATATTGTGCGGCAAGGAAGAGAAAGACAAACAAGAATACCAATGCCATGACCATACCGGTCTGACCGCCCGCCTGCTTTTCCTGATAAGAAAGTCCGCTCCATTCCAATCCGATATTATCTGGAAGATGATCACGGGCGATCTGTTCCATAATCTCCATTGCCTGACCGGAACTATATCCCTGTGCGGCAGCCCCCCGAATGACAGCAGTAGTAAACATATTGAAACGTTTGATACTTCCCGGACCTGTTGTATAAGAAGCATTACCTAAAGAAGTCAGCGGTACCATAGCTCCATTGGAGGCTTTTACAAAGAACAGGTTGATATTGTCTTTATGCTCACGATAAGGAGCTTCCGCCTGAATGTATACCTTATAAATACGGTTGAACATATTGAAGTCATTCACATACACCGAACCTGTATAAGCTTTCATCGTAGAAAACACATCTGCCAAAGGTACTCCCAGCATCTTTACTTTATCTCTGTCCACATCAAAGTAAAGTTGAGGAATCTCCGACTGCAAAGAAGAAGACAAACCTGTCAGTTCCTTGTGCTTGGAAGCATAATACATCAACGTATCTGCTGCATCCACCAAGTTGTCGAAAGTAGCCTCCCCACGAGCTTCCAACTGCATTTCAAAACCACCGGAACTACCCAATCCCGGTATGACCGGAGGAGTAGACAGATAGACTTTACATTCCGGGTATTCCTTCAAATGTTTTTCTACCGTATCCATGATTTTCTCAATACTGGTACTCTTTCTCTCTTCCCAAGGTTTCAAGATGACAGTCAGTTCGGCACGCCCCTGATTACTGCCCACACGCGGACTGCTTCCCGTCACATTCTGTACATATTCTATGTAGGGGTTCTTATCCAGATAAGCAATCGCACGCTCTGTTACAGCACGGGTACGTTCCAATGTAGCTCCTTCCGGCAATTCTAGTTCAATCTTAAAATATCCCTGATCTTCTACCGGAAGAAAACTGGTCGGAATGATCCGGTGAATCAACAGAATAGCAATCAATACCATACCAAAAGCACTTAACACCCGACGCGGATGTTTGATAGTACGAGTGACAGCAGCTACATATTTATTGCTTCCAATTCCCAACCATTCATTGATCTTTCTGAATACTATATTTTTCTTCTTCCCACTATCCGGTTTTAAAATAAGCGAGCACATCACGGGACTCAGCGTCAGGGCAACGACGGTAGAAATAAGTACAGATACTACAATGGTCACCGTAAACTGACGGTACAACTGTCCCGTAATTCCACTCAAAAAACTTACCGGAACAAACACAGCCGCCAATACCAGTGAAGTAGCGATCAACGCGCTTGATAATCCGTTCATTGCTTTCTTAGTCGCTTCATAAGGACTTAGCTTCTCCGTTTCCATAATATGCTCTACTCCTTCCACCACCACTATCGCATCATCGACCACGATACCAATGGCAAGAATCAAGCCAAGCAAAGTCAATATATTGATAGAGAAGCCAAAAATCAACATGAATCCGAAAGTACCAATCAAAGAAATAGGCACCGCTACTACCGGGATCAATGTAGCACGCCAACTCTGCAAAGACAGATACACGACCAATACAACCAGTACCAATGCTTCAAACAGTGTTTTATATACCTCATGAATAGACTCGGAGATATACGTCGTCATATCAAACGGAATTTCATAGCTCAATCCTTCAGGAAAGTTCCCGCTGATCTCTTCCATCGCCTTTTTTACATTCTCGGCCACTTCCATCGCATTGGCACCCGGCAACATATAAATACCAAGTACAGCGGCATTCTCACCATTAATACCACTTTCAGTATTGTAAGAAGAAGCCTCCAGAGATACACGTGCCACATCCTTTAATCGAATGATAGAACCATTGGCATTCGCACGCACTACAATATCCTCAAACTGTCCTACCGTAGAAAGACGTCCCTGAGTAGTAATAGGGATCGTTATATCCAGTCCCTGTACCGGCTGCTGTCCTAACACACCGGCTGCCGACTCACGGTTCTGGTCTTTTAAGGCATTCTGCAAGTCTTGTACGGTTAATCCGAAGTTAGCCAGCTTATCCGGCTCTGCCCATATCTGCATAGCATAGTAACGGCTACCGATATTTGAAACACGTCCCACACCCGGAATACGGCGAATTACATCAAGTACATTAATAGTAGCAAAGTTACTTAAGTAAATTTCATCAAACTTAGGATCGGTAGAAGTCAGACAGAGTGTCATTAACTGACTGGGTGCCTGTTTTTCCACGGAAATGCCATTTTGAATCACTTCCGCCGGAAGACGGGATTCAGCCAGTTTCACACGATTTTGAATTTCTACTGCAGCTAAATCCGGATCGGCAGATACATCAAAGGTAACCGTTGCCGAGAAACCACCGGAGTTAGAACTGTTTGATTCCATATAAAGCATACCGGGGGTACCATTGATTTCCTGCTCAATCGGAGTAGCTACCGCCTGCGACACAGTTAATGCGCTCGCGCCCGGATATGACGCACTGATCTTTACCACTGGAGGTGTAATCTGCGGGTATTGATCTACCGGAAGCATGGTCAGCCCGATAATCCCGACAATCACAATCACGATAGAGATAACAGCCGAAAATACCGGCCTATCTATAAAAAAACTAACTTTCATTGATTATTCTCCTTTTGCGTTATCCAGCCGACTTGCCCGTACTTTCATACCCGGTGTCAACTTATGGAAACCTTCCACAACAATTGTCTCTCCTACAGCGAGTCCTCTTTCCACTACCACGTTATTCCCTACTTCCGGTCCTAACTCAATAAAGCGTTTCTCTACTGTATCATCTTTACGAATCGTATAAATATAAGCGCCTCCTTTTTCAATGGTAACGGCTTTCATCGGAACAACAAGTGCACCTTCACGAACATCCAGCAACAACTTCACCTTTGTAAATTGTCCCGGCAACAATACTTGTTTCGGATTAGGCATTTCTGCACGTACGGAGAAAGTACCCGTTTGAGGATCGACTTGCGGCTCGGCAAAATCAACATATCCTTTATAGGGGTATACGGTATTATCTGCTAAAGTAATAGTAATATTTGGCTGCCAGGAACGAGTAGAATCCTGTTGTCCGAGGTTAATATTCCGTTCTTTACTTTTCAGATAATCGAGTGCCGTCATACTGAAATCGACCAATACGGTATCACTCTTTACAACTGTAGCCAGCAACGATTTTCCTCCGGGACCAACCAACGTTCCCAAATCCACATTTCTTTCACTGATATGACCGGCAAGAGGTGAACGAACGATAGTATAGCCTAACTCGAGTTCAGCCTGCGCCAAGTCCGCCTCACTCATCGCTACTGTCGCAACAGCGCTTTCATAAGCTGCTTCCGCATTATCCAGATCCAGCTGGCTAGCGGCATTTTGTTCGTACAACGGACGGATACGTTTCAAGTCACGTTCAGCTTTCAATGCCTGTGCTTCGTCCTTTTTCAACTGAGCCCGCGCTTTGTCGGCTTTCGCACGATATTGGTCCTGATTGATCACAAACAGGACCTGATTCTTATTTACATAAGTGCCTTCGGCAAAAAGCATGTTTTCCAGATAGCCTTCTACCCTGGCACGTACTTCGACAAATTGCTGGGCACGGATACGCCCCACATATTCTCCGAATATTTCTACATCGTCTTTTATAACCGGTTCAACAATCACTGTCGGCATTTCCGGTGCAGCCTTCTGAGGTCGTGTCAGTATCCAATACACTCCCAACACAATTACCATACATACTACAGCAGCAATGGTTCTCTTTCTCCTCAGTTTCAACTCATGTTTCGAAAAGAATAATCTCATATCGAATCTTATTATTTAATTTAACTTATGTTTGTTCTACACTCTATTATGCAATACACATACCAAAATATCCTGTTTTATCTTATCTGTTTATTATCAACGTATTACGTTTTTCCCCTTGAAGACAGAAGTGTGGAAAACATCCTTAAAGTGTAGAATTTATCCACATTTCCGACTTTTAGAACATTTTTTATAGTTCTTGTTTCATCAACTAAACAATTTATCCCCTACATTTGTAGTTATATTGTACATCAACACAATAACATGTCCTAATGAAAAAACAAATCTTTTCAACATTAGTTTTTGCAATGTGCCTGATATTACCTTTTTCTGTTTATTCTCAGGAACAACGGAAGAAGGTCGGCGTTGTCCTCAGTGGCGGCGGTGCCAAAGGAGTGGCACATATCAAAGCACTGAAAGTCATCGAGGAAGCAGGCATTCCGATCGATTATATAGTAGGCACCAGTATGGGATCTATAGTCGGTGGACTTTACGCCATCGGGTATACTCCGGAACAACTGGACAGTATGGTACGCAAGCAAGACTGGACTTTCCTTTTGAGCGATCGTATCAAACGCAGTGCCATGTCGCTCACCGAACGCGAACGCTCTGCAAAATACATTGTTTCGCTTCCTTTTACAAAGAACCCGAAAGCTGCCATGTCCGGAGGAATTATCAAAGGACAGAATCTTGCCAATCTGTTCTCTGATCTGACAATGGGCTACCATGACTCGATCAATTTTAATAAGTTACCGATCCCCTTCGCCTGTGTATCGGCCAATGTAGTCAATGGAGACCAGATCGTATTCCATGATGGCGTACTCTCTACTGCCATGCGTGCCAGTATGGCCATCCCCGGTGTATTCACACCGGTACGCAAAGACAGTATGATATTGGTAGACGGTGGAATTGTCAATAATTATCCGGCAGATGTGGCCAAAGCAATGGGAGCCGATATTATTATCGGAGTCGATGTTCAGAATGCGCTGAAAAGTGCCGACAAGCTCAACAGCGCTCCGGACATATTGGGGCAGATTGTTGATCTCACTTGCCAGACCAATCATGAAAAGAATGTAGAACTCACTGATACCTATATCAAGGTAAATGTAGACGGATTTTCTTCCGCCAGCTTCACTCCGGCAGCCATCGATTCCCTGATGCGTCGAGGCGAAGAAGCCGCACGTGCACAGTGGAATTCCTTGATTGCCTTAAAAAAAGAAATCGGTATACCGGACAATTATGTCCCCAAACAACACGGACCGTACTCTTCTCTTTCCAATTCACGGACAGTATACGTCACAGATATATCTTTCTCCGGCGTAGAGGCTAATGACAAAAAATGGCTGATGAAGAAGTGTAATCTCAAAGAGAACAGTAACATTACCACTCAGCAGATAGAACAAGCTGTGTATCAGTTGCGTGGCAGTCATTCTTACTCAAGCGCCAGCTACACACTTACCGACACTCCCGAAGGGTACCACCTTAATTTCTTGTTAGAAGAAAAATATGAGAAAAGAATCAATCTGGGCATCCGTTTCGACTCGGAAGAAATAGCATCCCTGCTGATTAATGCCACAGCGGATCTCAAAACTCATGTTCCTTCCCGATTATCCCTGACCGGCCGATTAGGAAAGCGATATGCCGCACGCATCGATTACACTCTCGAACCGATGCAGCAACGCAATTTCAATTTCTCATATATGTTTCAATATAATGACATCAATATCTATGATGAAGGTGAACGTGCCTATAACACTACTTACAAGTATCATTTAGCTGAATTTGGCTTTTCGGATGTCTGGTACAAAAACCTCCGCTTCGGACTCGGACTTCGTTTCGAATATTATAAATACAAAGATTTTCTTTTCAAGAAACCGGAACTCATTGGACTGAATGTAGAATCCGAACATTTCCTGAGTTATTTCGCTCAGGTACATTATAGTACATTCGACAAGGGATATTTCCCTTCCAAAGGAACCGAATTCAAAGCTGCCTATTCACTCTACACCGATAATATGGCTCAGTATAATGATCACGCCCCGTTCTCCGCACTGAGCGGTTCGTGGGGCAGCGTAGTTCCCGTAACCCGACGTTTTTCTATCATTCCATCCATCTATGGTCGTGTTCTGATTGGAAAAGACATCGCCTATCCCTTGCAAAATGCCATTGGCGGCGAAGTATACGGACTCTACATTCCACAGCAACTGCCGTTTGCCGGTGTGACCAATATGGAACTGATGAACAATTCTATCATGATTGCATCCGTGAAACTCAGACAACGGATGGGAAGCATTCATTATCTCACTCTGACAGGTAATTATGGCTTGACGGACAGTCACTTCTTCGAAATACTGAAAGGGAAACAACTGTTTGGTATCAGTGCCGGATATGGTATGGACAGTATTTTCGGTCCATTGGAGATTACGTTCGGATATTCCAATCAGACTGATAAAGGAAGCTGTTATGTGAATCTGGGATACTACTTCTGATTCCCTATTTCCGTTCCCGCATATATAGGACTATACTTACCATGATGAGAAAAAATTCTCACTGCGATGAGACTTTTTTCTCATCATAGTGAGAATTTTTTCTCATCGCAGCAAGAACACTTGAGAATATTCAGCATCCTAATCTGCTGTTATACAAACCTTTCCCTTTTCTGCAGATAAAGTAATCCGACCATCATCCAGACTAAACTGGCGGATAAAAGGAAAATGCGGTTTTTGATAAGGATTCCCTCCCAAATGATCGGATGAACATTATCGGGAACACGAAAAGGATTCAGCAGAACGTTCCAGAAAGAATCCGGCTTACCTAAGAACATCAATACAATGCCTATAATAATCATAAATACGGCAGTTCCGTTTCCACTCCGCGTAATGGTAGACAGCATAAAAGCCATATTTCCGAAAAAGAGTATCGGGAACATCAACTGTAATGCCATCTCAAACGAATTGACCGGATACAGCAATAAAATGGCTATGTATGAAAAGATAATCAGAATAACAAAAATTACCACATAAATCATCAATAACCGCACGCCCCAAACCTTATACTTATAGTCGGGGATTCCAAAAAGAATCTCCAATATCCGGCTATCTTCATCATTCTGAATGCCGAATACAGCCGGGTAGAAAATAAGCAACATAGACGGAAACATCAGGATGCTATAGATGAGTCCCTCGTTAATCTCCTCCCGTTTCCAGGCATTCTGAAACATGAAAAGAGCAAAAAAGCCAAATGCAGCCAACAGAAACCAGAAAAACTTCCCGGCAAATATAATCTTCAGGTTATACCTGACTACTTTAGGCAACAGTTGTATCAATTGTTTGAATGTCATATCCTTCTTTTCTTTTTAATTCATATTCTTCAGCAGACAGAGATAAGCGTCTTCCAAATTAGCTTCTACCTCTACAGCCCCTTCATAAGGCTGTCCGACAGAAAGATAGCGCACCCGAATCGTATCGCCTTCCTGAATATGATGTATTACCAACGATTTGTCCAGTACTTTTTCAAATTCTGTCTTATCTATATTAAACTGCCATACTTTCCCGTTAGCCATTTCCACCATGTCCGAAGGATCACCGAAATATTTCAGTTCACCCTTATTGATCACCACTACCTGATTACAGGAACTGGATATATCCTCAATGATATGAGTGGAGAAAATAACGATACGCTCCTTACTCAACTCTACCAGCAGATTACGGAAACGGATACGTTCGCGAGGGTCGAGTCCCGCTGTAGGCTCATCCACAACCAGGATACGCGGTAAATGAAGCAGAATAAGCGCAATACCAATACGCTGTTTCATACCTCCCGAGAAAGAACCTATCTTTTCGTCTTTCCGCTCGTACATATGTACCGCTTTCAGTACATAATCCAGACGCTCCTTTCGTAACTCACCGTCTACAATCCCTTTCAGTATAGCCTGATAATCCAGAAACTCCCACGAAGTCATATTCTCATAAGTTCCGAATTCCTGTGGAAGGAAACCTATCAGACTCTGTAGCTCTTCTCTGTAGATACGTGTATCCAGACCATTGATCCAGATACTACCATAGCTCTGCTCAAAGATACCACAGATGACACGCATCAAGGTCGATTTACCTGCCCCATTGGGTCCCAGTAGTCCGAACATACCTGTCTGAATCTCGAATGACACCCCACGCAATGCTTTGAAAGGTTTGCGTCGTTTTCCAATCATAGGAACACTCTTCGCCATGCGGAAATAGGAACGGCGAAGCCCTGCAAATCGTCCGGTGACACGCTCAATATTTACATCATGATCATACAGATACTGGGAAGTGACATAGATGGCAATACCCACAAGCCATAACAATCCGATCATGATGACCAGCCCGTTATTATCCAGTTTCCGGAATAACTGAAACAGGATAAGGGGAGGAAGACTCCAGAATATCACCCGGTTTACGATCTTTGTTACCCGATTATCTCCGTATCGATAATATAAATAGGAACGTACCTTTCTCCACAAATACAGTATCGCTGCATAAATAGCGAACGAGAACAGGAATATCCAAAGCCTGTTATGAATGAAGAAATAGGTGAAATAAATGGCAAACAGTAAGATACCAAACTGCCATAGCACATTGATAAAGTCCTTCAGAGAATGGTATTCATTGCTCAATCCCAGACGTTTGCGTAATTGCAAACCACTGTTCCACTGACGGCTGATGTGTCCAGGCCAATCGTAGATCTTAACCAGATTGCGGACAGAAATACGAATTTCTTCATCCGGATTGATAACCTCCGCCTTAGCTCTCCGAAGACTGGTTTGCGCAAAGTATGTCATCCCCGGTATGCCTGCAATCAGTGCTACCAGATAGATTGACTGCCAAAGGATTCCGTCAGTGTATAGCCAGATACAGATTACACCGGACACAAAAAGAATCAGGTGAATGGTCCATAGTTTACGGGATAACGAACGGTACCACTGAAGCACATTTTCCAGTCCCATACAAACTGTCGGAATTAAAATCAGCGTCAGCATGGCGGAAAAGAAAAGTCCGCCTATCACTGTAATGGCAAAAGGTGCACCGATAGCCCCTGCATACTCCGTATCTCCCATAGCCAACGGAAGCATGGCAGCAATTGTGGTGATGGAAGTAATCAGAATGGGACGAATACGTGACATACCGGCAGTCATCAACGCCCTGTTCCGGCGGTATCCCCGTTTACGCAAAATATTGGCGTAATCTATCAGAATGATTCCGTTATTGACGACTACTCCCAACAGAATAAGGAACCCTGTCAGTGTATTCGCATTCATCAGACTGTTGCTCGAAAGCAATAATGCCAGCAAAGAACCGATAGCAGCCAACGGAATGGTAAAAAGCAACACAAAAGGCGTCACTACAGATTCGAAGACTGAAGCAAGGATCATAAATATCAAAAGAAAAGCTGCCAGAATAAGGAATTTGAAATCCCCGAATTCATCCTCCTCATGGAATACCTGCACAGCGACTCCGGACGGAAGATTATAACTGGCAATCAACTGGTCGATATCGGAACGATATCCTCCCAATAAATCTTTCGAAGACTGAACATCTCTCGGAAAAGCATAGTATACCTCAATCTGCTTATCTTGATTGACACGGATGATGCGCGAACGCCCACGTCCATAATTCAGAGACGATATATCTTCTAGATTGTGCATACCGCCATTGGCATTTTCTATCCGGATAGCACGCAAGTCATCCACAGTTTTCTCTTTCTGAGCTTTTTCCTGTGCCTCTTCTTCAATTTCCTTTTCCGGTATTTCGTCACGGATAATAATATCATAAATATCCTCTCCCACCTTGAAAGTAGCTTCGGAAGAGTATTCATTATTAAGCGCAGTTAATCCGGTGGTAATATTGCCACGGTTAATATCATAGGCAGTCAGCAGAATAGGGTCAAAGTTCAGATTTATTTCCGCCTGACGGGGAGTATACGAAACATGAGTATGCTGTACAAAATCCTGTTCGTCCAACAAATAACGCACTTCCTCTGCCACCATCTGCATCATTTCGAAATCAGATCCCCTGATCACCACCCGTTCACTGTTGTCACCTATGCCCAACAAACGCATGAATCCGCCCAGACTGCTCAGAGCCGAGTTATCTCCTCCGCCTCCCATAGCATCAGAAACATAGATTTCCGCACCATTGATATTGGCAACTTTAGTCTGCACATCCGCTTTTATATCAGCTATTTTCCGTTTGGCGATCTTTGTGTAATCTTCCTGCAAAACGAGTGTCAGAGTCGCCTCTTTTTCCCGAATACGGCAAATCAGATCTTTCTTTTCCGGAAAATCCTCCAGACGTTCTTCCAGTACCTTTACAATCTTATCCGTATTTTCAAGCGTACTTCCGGTAGGCATCACGACACTGATGTTGAACCGGTCTGAAGCAACTTCTTTCATCTGTTGCACATTCAAGGTCAATGACAAAATCAACGTTGCAAAAAGCAAGATCACAGCTCCAAAGACTGTCACTCCCGGATTACGCATACAAGTCTTCAATAAGACCAGATAGACCTGCATCGGACGCTGAACGATCGATACTTTTTCATAAACGACACTGTTCCCACTCTTACTCTTCAAAAGAAGGTAAGTAATCATCGGTATAAAAAGTAAAGCTACAAACAGCGAGATCGTCAAAGTTGATATAATGGATACTCCGATATGGTGCCCGATCAGTTTTATCAGGAAATTATCAGAAAAAACGAACGGCAGGAATACAGTAATGGTAGTCAGGGTAGCCGCCACAATGGAGCGCCACACTTCTTTTGTTCCCTGCGTTACCGAACGTTCGGGCGTATAGCCGTTTCCCGACAAACGATAAATATTCTCAAGCACCACGACACTATTATCCAGCAGCATTCCGATGGCCAACGCCATTCCTACCAAGGTAAGACTATTGATAGTGATACCAAAAGCGTAGAAGAAGTTGAAAGCCGTATAGACAGAAATCGGTATGGAAAGTGCGATAAAAAACACCAGCCGCATATTCTTCAGGAAAAGCCAAAGAACGAACACAGCCAATAATCCCCCTACCAATGCCAGATTAATAATCTGGTTGATATTATTTTCCATGGTTTCAGCCTTGTTCTCCTGAATGACAATTTCCAGTTCGAGCGGAGCCAGTTTCTCATTCAGCTTTTCAATCACATCGGATACACGGTGTGAAAGTTCAATCAGATTAGCCTGTGAATCATTGATCAAAGCAACCGAGACGGCTTCTTTTCCATTCACACGACTATAAGTGGTTTCATCTTTCAAGTCAAAAAAGACGGTTGCCACGTCTTTCAGCAGAATAGGACCGGGAGCGACAACTATATTCTCCAAATCAGAGACTTTGGTATACATCGCATTGACATGGACAAAATTCTTGCTGTCGGGTTCATCTGCGAAGCCTACAAATGTCTTTTCCTGGGTATTCTGCGAAAGCAAACCGCTTATTTTGGAAGCTGTGAGGTTCAGAGCTTTGCAAGCCTCCGGATTCAGACGCACTTCAATGGCTTTCTGCCGTCCTCCGTAGATATTGACGGAAGCTACTCCATCTATGTTCTCCAGATCAGAACGAACATCCTCGTCTACCAGACTCCGGACACGGTCAGTTCCTCCCGTACCACGCACTTGAAGCACCATGAAGTTATTATTCATCTGAGCAATATCCACTTTCTGTACCTGTACGGTAAAACCGGTCGGCAGGGAGGCTGCGATTTCATTCACTTTCTCCTGCAGTTTAAGACTGGTCATCTTGAAGTTGATATTCTTTTTAAAGTCAATCTGTATGCTGGACTGCCTCCTGTCAATGTAGGATTGCAGTTTGTCTACTCCACCTATCGCACTGACCGCTCCTTCGAGTGGAATAATCACTTCCGACTCTACATACGAAGGGTCCATATCCTGCTGTGACGACACCTGGACAAACAGAACCGGAAGTTCTGCGTTGGGCAGCAACTCCACCGGAAGTTGTTTATACGACACATAGCCCAGCAGGCTGAGTGCAATAAACAGCATACAAATCGTTATTCTCCTATTTAGTAAAAAGTTCATCTTCAACTGTTTTTAGTTCGGCGATTTATACGTCTTTTGATATTCTCCAAGACATAATAGACACAAGGAATAACCATCAAACTCATCAGAGTAGAAGTTATCAATCCTCCGATCACAGCTATAGCCATTGGTGAACGTAAAGAAGCACCTTCACCAAAACTGAATGTCATCGGAAGCATGGCCAGAATCGTAGTCAAAGTAGTCATGATGATCGGACGGATACGCTGTTGCCCTGCTTCTACAATGGCATCAGTCAACTTCATTCCCGCCTGACTAAGCTGATTGATACGGTCTACCAGAATGATAGAGTTATTGACGGCAATACCTCCCAGCATGACAATACCGATGACTCCCATCATATTGATAGTGGTTCCAGTAATGAAGAAAAGTAAGATAGCACCTACTACAGCCAGAGGAATAGTCAGCAAGATCGTAAACGGATGCAGCAAGGATTCAAACTGGGAAGCCATCACCATATAGACAAGTACAACAGAAAGCATCAGAGCAAACAACAGACTGTTCATTGATTCTTGTCGTTTTTCTTCTTCTCCTGTCACTGTGATACTGTAGTTAGCAGGCAATGCAATACCTTTCACCGTTTCACGCACTTCGGCCGCTACTTTATCCAATGACTTTCCGGTATCCATATTAGCCATCACTTTACCGATACGGCTTTGATTGCGACGCAGAATTTCTTTGGGAGCTTGTCCATGAGTAATAGTAGCAATCTCCTGCAGTACAAATTCCTGTGTTCCACTTTTGATGACAAGAGCACCAAGAGAACTCAACGGGATATCCGGCACCTTTATGACGATATCACGCATCTCACCGCGATATTCCATTTTACCGACTTCCTTACCGCTTAATTGCTGCTTCAATTGTTCGATTACCATAGCCACACTCAGATTATTGATACCGGCTATCGTACGGTCAATCGAGATCACAACTTCTGGAGCACCGTCTTCCACGGAAGTAATAACATCATAGATTCCATTTACGCCAATCATCCGTTCCTTCACCTCTTCAGTCAACTGAGCAATCTCATCCAACTCCTCTCCTTTGACCTCCACAACAATAGGAGCTCCTTCGCTTCCTAACAGTGAACTCAGAGAATTCTCATCCTGCTGAATCGTCAGTTCCAGTCCGTCAGGATTCTTGGCCGATTCCACGAAAGACGCAATCACCTTTTCCGGTGAAAGTGTACATTCCGGTGAAAGGATCACTTTCATCATTGCTGTATTTTCTCCTTCAAATATCGCATTTTCCGAACCACTTCCCTCTCCGATATGGCTGTATACCGTACATAAAGAATCACCGCCAACAATGGTATATAACAATTCTTCCAAATTGCCTACAGCAGCGGAAGTACGTTCCATCTGTGTACCTTCGGGCATTTTGACTACAGCCGTAAACGTCTTGCTTTCCGCACGGGGCATAAACTCAGTTCCGATAAACGGAGTCAGTAACCCAGTCACGATAAGAAGCAACACTGCCATACCGATCACCAGCCAACGTCGCTGAATCAGCCTGCGAAGCACTCTGCTATATCCCGCAATACGAATGGACTTCACTTCTTCCAGCTTAATCTTCTTGCCGGAAAGCTGGATATATAACATCGGAATCACCAGAATAGCCACAAACAAAGAAGAGACCAGTGAGAAAGTTACCGTCCATGCCTGATCTTTAAACAGTTCGCCCGAAGCTCCGTGAAGATAAACAATCGGCAGGAAGACGACAATAGTAGTCAGAGTAGAAGCAATTACCGCATTGGCAACTTCTGCTGTCCCGTTAATAGCAGCCTCTTTGATACTCAATCCTTTTTCCTGATTTCGGAAGATACTTTCTATGACGACAATCGCATTATCCACCAGCATACCCGCCCCGAGCGCCAGTCCTCCTAATGTCATAATATTCAGCGTCAGCCCATTAAAGAACATCAGATTGAAAGTAGCTACAATGGAGATTGGAATAGCAAGGCTGACAATCAGTGTTGTCCCCATCCGGCGAAGGAATACAAACAAGACTACAATAGCGAGGATAACACCCAAAACAGCACTGCTCTTTACTTCTCCGATCGCACTTTTTATAAAAGTACCCTGATTCGAAATCACCTGAAAATGATAACCGGGCAATGCATTCTCTATCACTGCCAATTGGCGGGTTACCTCATCCACCACTTTTACAGTATTAAAACGCATCTCCTTATAAATAGACAGTCCGATACTACGCTTCCCGTTAATCCGTACAATGTTCTCCGGACGAGCGTTCAAAAACTGCACAGTAGCCACTTCCTTCAAAAAAACAGGAGCTTTATTACTGTTGGCGGTTGCTGTACCCGTAGCATTGTTTCCAGATGCTTCCTCTTGTTGTATCGCTTTGTATCCGACAATCAGATTCTCAAAATCATCTTCTGAAGCAAACAAGCTCGAACTTTTCACCAGATATTGTAATCCCAGTTCACTGACCCGTCCCCCAGATATGCTTTGATTGTTCGATTCGATGCGCGAAGCGATATCTTCTATTTTCAGTTGAAAAGCATCCAGTTTATAAGGATCAGTCTGAATGGTAAGAGTGCTGACTTCTTCTCCCGAAAGCGTAACTTCAGCCACACCTTCCAGACGAATCAACTCATTACGGATATAGCTTTCGGCAATTTTCCTCAATTCCGCCATATCTGTAATACTCTGATGAGACATTCCCACCAAAACTACCGGAGACAAGTTCGCATCATGCTGCGTAATCTTCAGTTCAGTGATATCCTTGTTCTGGGCAAACGGATTCATGGCTTTCTGCAAATCAAGAAAAGCCTCATCCATGTCCTTTGTCCAGGTATACTCTACAGTAATTCGTGCCGTCCCGGCTTTAATCACAGAAGAGACCTGAGTAACATCACTCTGCCGGATCGCCATAGACTCCATATTTTTAACGAATTGCTTTTCGATCTCCTCGGGAGGGCGTTCACCCGCCTTTAATTCAATAAACAGGCGGGGATTATTCAGATCGGGCAATAAATCCACACTCAACTGATCGTATGATACTTTTCCCAGCAATAAGAGGGCAAATACTACCATACAAATCGTAACCGGATTGCCTACTGCAAATTTGATTATATTCTTCATAAGTATTTCCTATTTTCAAAAGATGCGGTCATATATCGCATCCATGATTTACTTTTGGATTTTGACTTTGGCGTCTTCTTTCAGTGTTTCAAAACCCTTCACTACCAAATTGTCATTTACATTAAGTCCGGATAGAATTTCGATATTATATTCATCCTCCAGACCTGTTTGCAGATTGCGTATCTTTGCCGTATTCTTTTCGACGATATATACGTATTTCCGGCGACGATTGGACAAGATTACGTCTTTAGGTATAATGATAGAACTATCAGCTCTGTCAACGATAATATCTGCTTTGGCGAACATACCCGGACGCAACTTCAGTTGGTCATTATCAATCAGAATCTTTCCTTTAAAAGTACGTGTCTCCGTACTGATTGCAGGAGACAACTCACCGACTCTCGCTTTTAAAGTATCCCCGGGGATGGTATAATGAGTAATATATACTGGTTGCGCTTCCTTGACATAACGAATGCTGCTTTCCGGCAGATTGATATCCATATACATTTTATCATAAGCCATCAGACTCACCATAGCCTTTCCCTGTTCCACTCTTGTATCGGCCGTATAGTGAGGCAAATCAACAATCACACCATCAAACGGAGCTTTCACTTTCATCTTCTCCAGATTGAGTTTTGCGTTTTCATAATCGTAACGGGCATTCGTTACTTTTACTTCCGTATTCCGCATTTCACTCATCGTCACCCCTCCTTTTTCATAGAGAGCTTTCTGCTTTGACTGTTCCTGTTCGGCAATTTCAAGACTTAGTTTTTTAGCGTCAATAGCGATTCCGTTTTCATACTCCTTGTCTTCCAGACGGATTATCAGTTCCCCCTTACTTACCCTGTCTCCCATTTTGAAAGGTTTTCCGGTTCTCGGATTAGTCTGAAGTTTATAAAATCCGCTCATTTCCGCATTCTGAGATGCACCGTAAGTCGGCTGCACTGTTCCTGTTGTATTTATTAATTTACTGATAGAACCTTTCTTCAGCTCCACGACAGATACCGGAGTTGCAATATTATTGGGTGCGTTTTGTGGTTTGTTGCCACAGCCGGTTAACAATAAGGTTGTTAACAAAGAAGATGCAATAAAAATTTGATACTGTTTCATGGTCTGCTTATTTTTTATCAATAATGTCTTTCATAGGAACAAGAGGGATATTCTTGTCGAAATCATACAATGAAAGGATTTTAAGATTAAGTAATTCTATTCTGTAATTAATCAACGCCTGCGTATAAGTAATCTTCTTATTCGAAAGCTGAGTCTGGAACTGGCTCATTTCCATACCGGTTATGTCACCTTCCCGATAACGAGTCTGATTCAGATCATAGGTCAACTGTGCATTCTGTACATTTTGCTCGGCGATTTTAATCTGAGTCCGGAGGTTTTCGAGGTTACGCCATACCTGACGAATATTCAGCTCGATATCCACTTTATCCTCTTGAAACTCGAGTTCATTAATCCGTTGGGCCATCTTTTGTGCTTTAATCCTTGCTTTCTTTTCACCCCAGTCGAAAATAGGAACAGCAAAGCTGATAGAAACCCTCGGATTCTGTGTCGGATTATTATAAACTTTATTCAGGTGGCTATTATCTCCTATCAATCCGAAAGAGATAGATACATCTCCTTTAAACTCGTTCAGCGCTTTTGTCTTAATCATATCGAACTCAAGTTCCTTGCTCTCTATTTCACGTTGACGAAGTTCCAGACGCGAACCCAATCCATGCGATATGGCCTGGTCCAGATTTACCTGAATCGGTTTAATCTCCACTTCCGCAAATACGAGAATATCTTCATCCAGCCTCATTCCGAGAGTCTGTTTGAGTTTGTCTTTCGCATTCTCCAGATTCACCTGACTTTCGTCTACAGACGAACGAGCCGTAGCAAGATTCAGTTCGGCCTGAAAGAGTTCGTCTTTAGCTGCCAAATCCGCTTCTACTTTATTTTTTATAATATCATAACTCTGCTGGGCATTGACCAATTCTTCGCGACTGATTTCCAGGTTACTTTGTGCCATATAAACCGAATAAAACTGATCGGTTATACTTTTTTCCGTATTCAGCTGTTGTAAAGCATAACTAATATTGGCATTTTCATAATCATACTCTATCTGCTTCAATTCCATTTTACGCTTGTTGTAAGTGAAAATAGGCTGAGTCAACTGCAGATAAAGGTCATTGCTGAATGCACGGTTACTGGTCTTATCGCCTTCTATGATGGAACTATTGTCCTGCCATCCGAAACGATTTATTAAAGAAATAGTACCGTCTGTCCATAAAATAGGCTGATCAACCTGAAAAGTTCCACTGGTGTTGAATGTTTCGTTCGTGTACCATTGTGACAAACGATTATCAAAACGCCTGTTCTTGTTATAGTCCACCGGATTCAAATTTAATGAAAATCGAGATTTTAAAGAAGCCTTCTGCGCCAGCAGATTCTGCTTATATCTCTCCAGATTCATATAGGAACGGCGAAGAGAAGGACTATTCTCCTGCGCAATCTCCATTGCCTTGTCAATCGTCAAGGGAATTTGCCCCTGCGATGTCAGGGCAATCCCGGTAAAAGTTACGATTGTCAGCAGCACTCTTTTAAATAGTAGTAAGTCACTTTGCATATAGTTTGCTGTTTTAATAATTATCGTTTCACTATTTTCACTGCATCAGCCGTCACAGACCGCAGTTTACATTCATCTGTCAATACGACACGAACCGTATCGGCACTAAAATAATAAGTACCAAGCTGTTCCCAACCTTCATTGGCTTTTCTCAGGTTGATATAGGCATCTTCTACCTCACTGTCATACGCCACCCTAAAATGATATTCACCTTGAAGGCGGTCATTCCATCTCAGCTCATCGTTCTTGAATACATAATAATAGAGTTCGTACTGACCGGCTTCCGGCACAGGTATTTTCCATGTAGCCGTCTGACTACCGTCTCCACTCTTTATCACATAAGCCGAACGGATATATTTACCATAATATTTAGCATTGGTAGTAGCCGTCCATTGTAAAGGCGCACGCCACCAGGATATACCCGAATATTTAAAAGGAGTTTCCTCTACTTCATCCAGCCATTTAGGAAGAAGCCCTACAACAGGAGGAGTAGAAAGTACAAAGAGAGTAGAATCTTCATTATCCACAATAATCTCTCCCGGCATTTCTAATGACGACTCCGGTAGTGTATAGATACTGTCCTTGACTATTTTATTTCGTTCTTGTTTTACGTTGCCTATGGATTGCCGGATCATATAAGGAAGATTTCCGGAAATCATCGTGTTGACCTCTACCTCACGGATTTGTTCTTCCCAGACAGATACAAACTCTTTAGTTGTATGGGCAGCTATCTCAACCTTTTTTCTGGCTCTGGGATCTTCCAGAGGTTGGTACCACCAGCCATTCTGAAGAACATTCATCTGTATTATTCCGTCGTAATCAGAGTTATTGCTCACCAGCACTTTCAATACAAAGAATTCTTCTCCCCCCTTATTGACAACTTTGGTCAACTCGGGCTCTCCGATCGAATAAAAAGGAAGAGGAGTCAGTTGTTCCCATTCTTTCAAAGAGGAATAGATATCCGTGCGACTCATTTGTCCTAGCGTATCCAGCATATTTTCGAACTTAATATTCAGAAAAGTATTACGCTTCAGCATCGCATACAATGAATCTCTGAAAGCATCGACCCCCATATTGATTTCTGATCGGGCGAAAATACGGCTCGCCTCCAGTCCTACGATATTATTTTGCAGATTACGCTGTTCCACATCAGCCAGCAACTCCTTGAATGTATGTTTTTCCAGCAGAAGATTGGCCTTCTCGTTATTACTAAGTCCATTTATCTGGCGCTCCCATCCTTCATTTTCTGACTTCTTTTGCAGATACAACTCAATGGCACGATTGGCTACAGGCCATTCCGAGGAATAAATATTGTACCGGAAATTATAAATCTGCGGGAAAAGGAAATAAGGATTTGCCACAGACGAAAGATTTCCCCGTCCCCTACTACCTGTTGAAAAGTTATAATCACCTTCTGTCCGCATAAACATCCAGGCAAAATTACTAAATGTACGCATCTGGGCTTCCTGTACAGTGATCTCATTCTCTCCCGACCACCGGATCTGATTCTTAACCTGCCTTTTTACATCCAGTTCCCAGAATATGGCTCCTTTTTCAGGGAACAATACCATTTCCGGCTGAACCGTTTCCTGGGCCTGAGACCAGGCACGTTCATAGCTGGCAAACTGTACCGGAACTTCTATGATAGAGAATCGCTTAAAAGGATAATCCAGTTTATATTGCCGTGCCAACTGATCTTTAACATTACGTATAAGCCAGGGAATAGTATCGTGAATGGAATCGAAGGACGCTGTAAAATAGTCGTGATCCTTCAGGTGCCACACACTATAAAGAATACTGTCCGCATAGACACTTTTTTGCTGATAATCACCTATTAATAAAGATAATGTCTGAGACGGAAAATCTCCTTTAAACGAATAAACTCCTTCCTCATCACATTTTCCTTCACCTTGGGAAATAGGCACTAATCCCGGAAGAGGCTTGACTTTCAACCGATAATTACTGAAATAAGTTTGTTGCCAATCAGGATTTTTGTCACTATAGCTTGTTCCTGCACGGGGATACCAATAAGTCTCAGGAGTAAGCATCAGATAATCTTTTGTCTGAAAACTATACTGTTTGTCTATGTTAAACAGAAACTTCTTATTGGAGGCTTGCAATACTTCGGGGGGAATATCCAGATAGCAGAATGAATTATCTATTTGCCCGTCATACCTGAAGGTTACAGAAACCGTATCTCCTTTGGCAAGGTTTGTTCCGAAATCCACTAACACAATTTGCTTGTCACGTTTAAAATTGAGCGGTTGTTCTCCCGACCGGACGGAATGCACGGTTAATCCCGGATTCAAACAGAAAGTGAATACGGCAGATGAATCCAATGCCACGCCTTTTACTGTTACTTCCGACAGAAAATCATCTGAATGCTGTTCTACTGAAAGATCATATTCATGAATGAACATCTTCGGAGTAGAAACATATTGATTGTTGATCTTCGTATATGTAGCCCGTATATCACTCTGATACAAAATTGAATGTATATGCCAGTAACCACATACGAAGGCTAACATAAGAGTACAGAAAGAGAGAACTAACCACGGATAATTACTACGCGATGAGTTCGGAAGGCGCCGAAACAGAGAAATAGTGAAAAAGACAAACGCTAATCCGGCAAGTAAGTAAATGCCACGATGATTCAAGATCACTTCCCAGTTGGAAAAGCCGACAATACTGGACTTTACCAAAGGAAGACTATAGGCCATATAATCGAAAAGATAATAAAACTTATCTTCAATATAGAAAACCGTCAAGCCGATATATCCCAGCAGCAATACAAATGTCAATGCCTGATTTTTAAGCACCAGCATCAAAAAGATAGCCAATCCGATGATAAAAATCAACGTAGGTACACTGATCAGGAAAAAATAAAGCAGATAAGCCACCCAGTCTACTTCTCCCAATGTCAGGTTGAATGCTGCCGTAATAGCCATAATAATAAGATTCAGCAGCAAAAAGACACGCAGGTTTCCCCATATTTTACCTATGACATATTCAGCATTGCTCAACGGACGGACATAAAAGACTTCCGATGTATCCAGTTTTTTATCTCTTTTCAGAAAGTCGGAGGCCAGAAAAATAGCTATAACTGCCTGTCCTGTATTAAGCAATAACAAGATTAGATAAGGAATATTGGATGGAATGGCTGTTGCAATCCAAATACCTCCGCTATCCTCCGATACGAATAACATGAAATTAAAAAAAGTAATGATAGCTACGGCGAGCACCGTGAATACTCTGAAGAACCAGCTTCTTATTAATAATTTGCTTTCATATTTTGCTACCGATTGTATATTAGATATAAAGGTCATATCAGCATATCGTGTTTAGTCGTTTGTCCAAAGGTTTAATTGATTCTCCATGTAATATACATAGGCGTGTTCCAGATTAGGAGGAAATGGTTCCGCTTCGTATCCCTCCACTTTATCGGCAACCACTTGTACCTCCCAGATTGTCCCCGATGGAATAGTAGAGATTACCGGATATTTTTTATCGATTTCATGTAACTGGTCACCGGCAGCCCTGATTCTCCACACCTTACCTTCGGCTAATTTCAACATATCCTGGGGAGAACCGTTGAAGGAAACTTGTCCCCTATTCATTAACGCCATATTGTTACAGGTACTGGAAATATCACCGACAATGTGAGTAGACAAAATAATAGTCACATCATTCTCGCTGACCTCCGAAAGAAGGTTGCGGAAACGGATACGTTCCTCGGGGTCAAGTCCGGTAGTAGGTTCATCAACAATGATTACTTTAGGATGATGTATCAGCGCTTGTGCGATTCCTAACCGCCGCTTCATACCTCCCGATAATTTATTGGCATATCGTTCACGAACATCAAACAAGCCAACGTTTTCGAGCATTTCATCTACCGCCTGTTTCCTCTGCCTGCTATGAGTCATTCCGGATAAGCGTGCCGCATAATCAAGAAACTCATACGTTTTGTATTTGGCAAAGAAACGAAAGTCCTGAGGGAGATACCCCAGAATACCGCGTATTTCTTTCCGCTGTTTCATCAAATCATAACCGCAAATTTCTACTTGCCCGGAAGTTGGTTCCATGAGGGCTACTAGAATACGCATCAAAGTAGATTTGCCGGCGCCATTGGGTCCTAATAAGCCAAACATCCCTGCAGGAATCTCCAGATTGATATCTTTCAAAGCATGATTTCCGTTGGGATAAATCTTATTAAGGTTCTTAATAATTATGCTCATGACATTTTATTTGTCCTATGTTGTATTGGGTGATAAAGATAGGCTTTATTTACATGAAACAAATCATAATTATAAACATTAACTTATATTAGTAGAATTCTGTCTAAAAAGAACGCTCTTCAAACATCCATAGACATGAAAACGAAAAGGAGAAAACCACTTCACAGTGACTTCCTCCTCCTCATATCCCATATGATTATCACCCAACAGGGTTTATAAAAAAGGGTTTTATTAAAAAAGGGTTATTTTTATGATCTGAATTATTTATTAGTTACTTCCACCCTTACCACCACTATGAGTAGGATTAGTAGTAACTGTCTTATACTGATGATCAGTTCCGGTATAGCGTGTTGCTGTTACTGAGATTTTCACATCTTTACCATTATACTTCACTGTAGTTGACAATGTAGTAGTACGAGTCTTGGCATAGCAAGTATAATTCATTGTTGTATAACCGTTTACGTTTACGGTATTATAAGTACGGGTTGTTTCTGTAATACCAGATGCAGATCCCATCAACGAGTACAAACGAGTTTTGAAAAAAGCTACCATAGCATTCACTGTCTCATTTTTTGCACCCGACAAGGCTTTAGTTACAGCTGCTTTAATATCAGCATCTTTACATTCCCAACCAGCCTTTTCTTTATAAGTCAGCGCAATACCGGTCACAGCTTTAGGGTTTTCGCTATTGTCACGACTAGCCTGTCCCAGAATCTCACTCTTCACCACAGTTTCAGAGCTAACTTTGCTAGTCACTTTATTTTCCATTGCATAAGAAGAGAAGTGTTTAACCTTAGTCGTGTAGCTACCTGATTTTTCATCGTAAACAACTTTGTTTATGTCCTCTGTTTGTGGAACCCACTTTCCATCTTTCAGATAAGTAAGTTCTATATCCTGAGCAAAAGTTACACCCGGAATAGGATTAGGAATAGAAATAGTCACAGGTTCTGTAAATTGCAAACCACTAGGTTCAAAATGGGCAGCTGCCAAAGGAATCGTTTTTTCAACTTCCTTATTTTCTTCTTCTTTCTTCACTTCCGTAGTTACCTCTTCAGGAGCAGGAACATAGGTCGTTACACTGACTTCAGCATTACCGTCTTTTAAAACATCTTCATTGCCTTCTGTCTGAATCGCTCCAGCCGGAATATCCAATTCAGGTGTTACAAGAGGAAGATCTTCCTTCACATCCTCCGGTTCAACTGTACCCGGGTCCTTAACGTCCTGATTTGAAGTACTCTTATCCTCTACTTTTACATCTTCCTTATTACCCTCTTCGCCAACTTCCACTTTTTTCGGTTCACTTTGCTTTGTCAGAGCCACAGCCACTGTTACCACACTACGGTTCTCCGCATTAGCAGCAATTTCCACAGATGTATTCTGAGCAAGATAACCTTTAGGGGCAACTTCAACTGAGTACTTGCCTGTATTCTTCTCAGTTACAGAAAACTTACCATCTTTGTCTGTTTTAATTGTTTCAGAACCAATTTTCACATCCACATTAGACAGTCCTTTACCAGCATCTGTCACAGTACCCATAATATAGTACTCAACAACCGGATCGGGAGTTACGATTTCTTCACCCGGTTCCTGTTTGGGTTCATCGTCATCATCATGACATGAAACTGCAGTGAAAGACAGCACACCGAAGGCTATCGCCAAAGAGCATGCATACAACCATTTTAAATTTCTCATAATTGTTCATTTTTTGTTTAAATTACTAATATCAACTCTTATTTAAATTTTGTCTTATCATTGGTACGAATCAAATAATAACGAATATAATCCGGTTGCCAGAAACGGCTATTCTCGGCTGATTTCGGTTCTGTTCTATAGCTGACTCCCAAAGCACGGCGGGCAAACTCATTCCCGCTACGCATATCATACTGAAAAGCAAAATGATCCGGAAGCATTACACGTACTGCATGACGGTTGCGCTTCTTGCCCGGCAAAGGAATCGAGAAATGAAATCCGGCATTTGTTTCCCCATCTGTGTACATACCATAAAGCCCTACAATATATTCACCGAAATAGCGGGAAAGAGTTCCGCATACTCCATAATCTCCATATATAAACCGGCCTCCACTGACCTTTAACTGTGTATTCATTTGTGGAATATAATACCCCACACTAAACTGTCCATTGACTCTCTTCCATTTACTCATTCTCCAGTCTCTGCCATATAAATGAGAGGAACCGGTTATACCGCCTTCTCCTTCCACTGTCCAACGACCGTCAGATGAGAAATAACCGATACCGGCAGCAAGCCCCTGGCGATCATCCGAGAAATTCCCACCAGTCAAGTATCCTTTCCAATGATTATCCAAGCGAAATTCCTGTCGCAATGTCAAATACCCCGGTCGGATACAATCCCATTTACCCGGCTCATTGTTAATGACAGGCAAGCAAACTTGTAACCTTAATGAAGCACCCTTCCAAAGTTGCATTTCTACCGCCGGTTGCAATTCAAAAGCAGCCTTATATAGTTTGTAAGTAACATTATTAACCAACATCACCCCCGGATAAACGACTAAATCCACCTTACCAAAAGTAGTAGACTCACGTTTTATCCCTTTCAAGTCATCCATTGCAGTTTGGGTAGAAGTAGTCATCTGCATAGTACGATACACCTCATTCAAATCACACTTTCCCGATTGATAATCCTCGATCAGTTTTGCAGGTAAGGTGATACAAAGTTGGGGCAGCGCATTATCCAATATAACTAACTGCAATGTAGAATTCTCCGAAACAGCTATCAAATGACGTATTGCGATACCTATACCATTATAAGATCCCCTATATACGGAAGTTTCAAATGCCGCCGTAATCGTATCCTGCTTCTGTATTACAGAGATATTTTCCATTTGCAAATCTTTCAAGACTCCAGATACCCGTACAGCCTGTGCATTTACACTTTCCAATGTGCAGCAACAGATAATATATAATATACTAAATACTCTTTTCATCTTCTTAATGTATTAAAGTACATTCATAACGCAAGCCCGCAGAAACACAAGTAAATTCGCGGGTAAACACATGGATAGACAAATGTTTCCAAAGGCGTATTGCTCCTCCAAGATTCCAGCCATGAGTATCATATTCTGCCATAAGCTTTAACTCACGGCAAAAAGCGGGAGTATAACGGATACCACCAAAAGGTCCTTTATTGAATGCAGACTGATTGCCTTGATGAAAATACCAGCCTGCCGTAACAGCCAACTGATGTCCTTTACAGAAACCGAATGTCTTAGTTAATACACCATAATAATCTCCCCAATACTGAGTCGCCTTTTCTGTAAAAAGGTCATCGGCACCAATAACCACAGCAGGGAAATAACGGCTTTCTTTCAATGGACGGATACGGATAGTATTAGAGCGATCTTGATTATGATAACCAACTCTGCCATTATACGTTCGCATCTTGAGTAATGTCATACGGTAAGTCAGTTCTACAAAAGAGAATAATGACATATCAACAGAATAGTTCATGGTAGGATAATTAAATTTATGGGGTGTAACCTCTTCAGGAAGGAAGTTTGCACTTCCCATAAAGGTTCCTGTTTCCTGCATCTCGGCTGTAGGTATCATCATCTGCCCAGTTGCCCCAAGAGCATATTGTGCATGAATCTGGCTTGTTGTCAAGATTAGAATCAGAATTAATACAACACCCTTTAACGGAATAAATAGCATATCCCCCAAAATTGCTTCAATTTGTTTCATTTTTTATCTATGTGTATTCCTAAATAGAGATCTTACCCCAATTTAATTCATAAATCCTCTATTTTTACCATTCTTTTTTCTGTTACTTCTTAGGTAACGGAAAAAGCAGGGAAAGGGGAAAAATCTCTAAAAACACGAAAAAAAGGACATATCTGACTACCAAAGAAGGCTCAGCCTAGGTGTAGGGTGAAATTTCTTTGATTATAGGACGTAAATATCTTAGAATATGAAAAAAGAGTTCTTTCATATTCCGGACTATTTTTATCTTATTTTTTAATCAAAAAAGAAAAAAAGGATAGTTTACTTGCTTGTTATTTATTTTTTTGTCTATCTTTGCGTCATTATTATTTCCGTTACCTAAGAAGTAACTCCTACTTACACACACTGGTTATCAGTACTTTGTATCATTACTCCGTTTTGCAAAGCAATTCTTTACGTAAGATAAATTCATTTTATTAACTTCAGTACGTTCTTTCAAAGCAAAGCCTTTAAGGTAGATTTGTGTTGTTTTGATTGATTTGTGCCCTAACGATTCGCTGATCATTTCAATAGGAACTCCGCGATATTTCGCAGTAGTAGCCCATGAATGGCGAATCGTATACGAAGTGACAGGAGAGGTCAGGTGCAAAGCTTTTGCAAGTCCTCTCAACTGGTTATTGAATTTTCGGAGAGCAGACTGATATTCGCGATAAGCATCTTCATCCTTCCGTTTTTTATCACCACTCAAGATACCAAACAGATAATCAGGACAGTCCCGCAGCGAAGGTTGCCTGTTCCGGAGCTGATAAATCATATCTTTAGCGGTATCCAATACTTCTACGCTCATTGGAGTCTTCGTCTTGATACGATTATAATAAATAACATTCCGGTCTAAGGATGACTTCTCCAAATGTGCCAAATCAGCGAACGACATACCGCAGAATTGAAACATCAAAGCAGCAATAGCCTGCGTACGCCGCAAATGATCCGATTTCGGATCTTCGTATAGAAGCCTGTGCAACTCTGTTACCGGCAAAGCTTTCTTTTGGCGGACATCCACTCCCGTATACACCTCATGGAACAATCGGTGAACATAAGGTGCCCTTCCCGACTCCACTCCCCGATTATAAATACTACGTAGCATACGCATATACGTAGACACCGTATTAGGCTTTAAACCACGTTCATAAAGATACTGCCCATAACACCGTAAGTGTTCGCGAGTTATTTGTCCGAATGACACAGTAGAGGTACCACAAAACCCTCTGAAAGAAAAAAGTGCATTTTCATACACATGCGCTGTTGAATAGCGCCCCTCTTTTCGTAAACGACCGATGTACATTTCAGCACACCGGCTAAACCCATTTTTTTTCATCATTTGCACACTAGTTAATTATATAAATCACCTTCTCAGATGAGAGAACAAATATAACCACTATCAGGGTTTTAGTTACTATAAAATAATTTAATTGCGAACAAAACTAAAAGAGTGACCTTCACTCACGTGAAAGCCACTCTCTATTTCATAATTTAATGAACAATATAATTAACCTTTTACCCTATAAATTATAAATACACACTATATCTGTTATTCTACATTCATTTCCTTTTAAAGCTTAAAGGGATTCTTCTTTATATATACCCGATAATCTTTGATCATTCCGGTCTTACCCGCCTCGGCACGTGGGAGATAGGAGAATCCGGTCACCACCTTATCTTCACCCAGATTAATCACAATCTGATGGGGGAACTTCTGTTTGGCAGTCGAATAATTTGTATGCCAGAAAGTAGATTCCTGCAAATCAAATACATTAGTTGCTATATTGTTAGCTTCTTCCGTTTCTTCACTATCGGCATAAACCACTTTCCAATGCTGACGTGACAATGGCTTACCGTCCGTTCCCAATAGTTCCAGTTCGGCAATAGCCGCATAATCTTTGCCATCATAAGCATTCAAAGCCTCCATACAGAAATAACGGGTAGGCACCTCCTTATCAAACTTCACATGTTGCCAACCATTTCCCGGCTTGAAGGTTCCTTCATAAACAGGAGTTTCTTCTGTCAAATCCAGATTTTCCCCAACTTTACGATGAGCATATGCAGCACCATGTACTCGTAAATTATCCAGTATCGGTTGTTCCAATCCTTCCGTTTCAGCTTTTACAGGACCAGCCATATCCAATATAACAACCTCATTATCACCTTCTTTCAACCAACATCCCGGAACATACAATGTCTGCTGAGGTCCGATTTCCCAATAACGGCCCACTGCATGGCCATTGATCCAGACCATCCCCTTACTCCAGTTCATCATATTCAGGAAGGTATCGCCCACTTTATCCAAAGTAAATGTTCCGCGATAATATGCAGGATATTTTTCTGTATTATCCCGTTTCTCATATTTTTTATTTTGTGCAAATGAATAATCAACCGGGATGTTATATACCTGCCAGTCTTTCAAAGATGTAATATTCCCATCATTCGATTGCAATTCTACCTTTTCGGTAATACCTTTCCAGTCATAAATTCCTTTACCGAAGTTCATACGTCCCATTGCTTCTACCAGAATATCCAGTCGGGCCTCTTCTTTCATCGGAGGAAGTATCACTGTACCTTCACCCTTCAAGCGACTTAACGTAGCCAGCTTCTTTCCATTCAGGAAAACCTGTGCCCAGTCATGGGCTTCAGTTATAATTAAAGTTTGTTCTTCTTTAGAGGCCGGAAGAGTGGTACGATATAAAATACTACCCCATCCCTGGTCAAACGCTTCCATCGACTTGATATCTTTGCTAATCTTCGGTTCCGGCAAATTATCAAATAAGACGGCTACTTCATCCAACTTAAATTCAGGAACAGCTATTGTCGGAATAGAATCCGGTATAGGCGCCAGTTCTTCACCTTCCGGCAAATACTGTTTCAGCAAATCACGGACTTCTAAGAATTTAGGAGTAACTTTCCCCGATTCATTAATCGGTGCATCATAATCATAAGAAGTACAAGTCGGTGAGAAATTTGGAAAATTCGCTCCGCCCCAATGTCCGAAGCTAGTACCTCCGTGGGTCATATATAAACTGAACGAAATATTACGGTCGAGCATCTCTTTCATCCCCTTCACCAATTCTTCCGCACTGCGTGTCTCGTGCTTGGCTCCCCAATGGTCGAACCATCCGGACCAGAACTCACTGCACATTAACGGAGTATTGGGGCGAAGTTCCTTCAAACGTTCAAACTGCTGATCGATATTAGCCCCTGTACCGAAATTAACTGTCCAAAGTAAATCATCCAATGCATTATTTTCAAAATTAGAATTCCAGTCACATTGGAATAAAGGAACTCCCGTGAAACCGGCCTGTTTCACCATATCCCTTATGGCAGCAATATATGGTTTGTCTATACCAAACGAACCATATTCATTCTCCACTTGTACCATAATAATATTACCACCTTTACTAATCTGGAGGTCAGCCAGTTGTTTGCCTACTTCGTTCATAAACAATTTTACACGTTCCATATAATAAGGGTCCTGTTCACGAAGTTTGATATCTTCTTTTTTCAGCAACCACCAAGGTAGTCCGCCCATTTCCCATTCTGCGCAAACGTAAGGTCCGGGACGTACAATGACGTACATTCCGTTTTCTTGTGCCATGCGGCAAAATGCAGCGATATCCTTCTGACCGGTAAAGTCGTATTTTCCTTCTTCCGGTTCATGAAAGTTCCAGAACACATAAAGACAAATGGTATTCATGCCTAAAGCTTTAGACATTTTGATACGATGCTCCCAATATTCTTTAGGAATACGAGGATAATGAATTTCCGCAGCTTTCACTACAAACGGCTCTCCATTGAGCAGGAAAGTCTTATCTCCTACCTCAAAAGTCCCTTTGGAAGATTGGGTACAGGAAGTGCTAAAAACAGCAACCAATAAAACAAGTAAATACAATAAAGGCTTTTTCATTTTCAATCTATTGTTTTCATGATACATTAAAATTCTCAAGAAATTCTCTGCCGGTCAATGTTTCCATTAAGACCGACAGAGAATTTAAAAACTAATCCTGGTTGTTACCCTAAAATCAAAACTATTACCTATTGAAAACTTCATCCGTTGCAAAGATGAGACATTATTATTATACAAAGGTCCTCAAATCAGTCAAAACAGAACAATTATCATTCAATTTGCAAGAATCCGGCATTTTGAACTATTTTTAAACCATTGTGGTCAAAATTCAAACTTTATTTATCTCTTAAAAAACTTACTTTACAAAAAAAATTAAGACCTTTGTGACCGATACCATAAACACTAAAACGCCTCATAATGGGTAACCTTATGAACGAAAAGACTTACATACTACTATTCATACTATTTATATCATGTATAGATGTTGCTTTTGTTCAAGCGCAAACTAAACATGTCACTATTCAGGGGACTATTCTGGAAGAAGATACTCAGCTCCCTATCGGACAAGCTACCATACAGTTATTATCTCTGCCCGACAGTAATTATGTAAAAGGAGTTTCCAGCCTGGAACAAGGTAATTTTACACTTACAGCTCCTCCCGGACATTTTCTGATTAAGTTGTCGTTTATCGGATTCACTACTGAATTTAAAACCCTGCAAATAAACAATACAACTAAGCCAATCATCCAACTTGGCAAAATTGAACTGAAACCCGATGCTATACTTCTAAAAGAAACTGTTATCGTAGCACAAGCTCCCCCGGTAGTGGTTGCAGGTGACACAACCGCCTATAATGCCTCTGCATACCGTGTCAATGAAGGAGCAGCACTGGAAGAATTAGTCAAGAAATTACCCGGAGCAGAAATTAACGAAGACGGCAAGCTAACCATCAACGGAGAAGAAATAAAAAATTATCGGCAGGAATCAGATATCAAAAATCTGAACATTCTATCAAAAAGGATAACCAACGGGAAACATTTGATTATACATTCGGAGCGGAAGCTAATTTAAACTTACCTTGGGATATCAAAATTTCATCTAATATTGATTGCAGGTTAAAAAGAGGATATGGAGGTAAAAATGACACTAACCGTACCCTATGGAATGCCCAAATTTCAAAAAGCTTCCTCAAAAAGAAAAAAGCAACCATCCGATTTCACCTATATGATATCCTCCGTGAGAACGAAAGTTCGGAACGTTCCATTTCCGAAAATTCAATCACCGATAGAGAATCCAGTACTTCTAACGTATACTTTATGGCATATATTGCCTATCGGTTCAACACCTTCGGCAACAAAGGAAAGCGTCAGTCAACACGGAGCAAGGATTATTAATGACAGAGAGTTTAGTTACTTTTGACCCCTCCTTTCAAACATTCTGAATAGCACTGAAAGAAATCACACTGTAAGATACTAGAAATTCGCAAAAGAAGTTCGGTATCAACACTTGATTTCTCAAAGATTTTGTATACGTTGGTTCGCGAACAACAAAGCTGTTCAGCAAACCAACTCACGGATAATCCCCGCTTATGCAATTCATCTTCTATACGCCGACCAATATGTACCATGACATCATTCTTGTGGAATAATTAAGAAACTGAAACCACACGCTCCTCCTCCACCATTTTCCAATCGAACAAGAATACGGTTCCATCCCTGTCGAAACTGGAAAGGAGCAATATGTTCATCAATGTTGTACCAACTGGTCCCATAATCACGCCATACATCCTTACCGTTTATCCATACCCGGCCACTATCGTCCGTGCCAATGGCAACCAGCATTGTAGTAGCCTCATCAAAGTAGAGTTCAGTATAAGCGTAATAAGTAGAATGTCCGGTAGTGACAGGAACCGTATTATGCATTGATTCACTTTGCATAAACTTCCATCGCAACGTACCATCCAAATACACTTCTTCCCCTATGACCTTTATCGGATGAGAATCCGTTTCCATCACCCCTGTACCTACTTGTCCGTCAGTATATACCGCATCAAAGTCCACAGATATCTCAGGCGGATGGACAATCGAAAAGTCCTCTCGCCCAAAGCTTTCCCATGGTCCTATCATATACCATGTGTTAATATATAACCACCCTTTACGATCCGCGCTTTTTGAGAAACGCCGTCCGGGCAATGCTTGAGCTTTTACCATTTCCTGATTAAGCCGGGGACCTGCATAAGCATTCATCGGACGTCTGTTTCCACTGCCCTGAGCTGCCTCCCCCATGCCACCGAAACCGTTCCCATTGCCACTGCCTTCACCTCCGCCCGGCTGACCATTGCCAATTCCAAAGCCGCCACCGGGCTTTCCGACCTGCTTCACTACTCCAAAGAGATTTTCCAACCGAGATTGAGCAAGTCCGGCTTGTCGGGTCGCTTGTCCCAACAGACCACGGTAATTGTTCAAGTCTGCCGTACTTTTTATTTCCAGACCTGCGCTGGCATTACTTCCCGCTGAAGTAGCCCATTCCCCTCCTTTAGTCTGCATTCGAATCAGTTCATCAAAACTTGGCATACGGGAAGAACCTGTCTTCAGAGAACTATAAACCTCGGGAAACGAAAGTCCCTTGGAAAGCGCCTGTTTAGCTGCATTGGCAGCCAAATGGTTCTGCTGTATTTCAGCCTCATATTCTCTTAAAAGAGCATACATATCATCTACCGACGGATTCGCAGATAACTTGCCCGCCTGCGGAATATTCCTTGCTTTCGAAGTATCATTAGCATCATCCGGTGCCGTACGTGGTAACTTTCTTTGCTCTACTTTAGTCAACAATTCATTTTTCCGCTGCCTCATCTTCTTAGCCATTTCCTGAAATTTGCGAAGCTGATCTTCCAAATTTTTCTTGACCAATACTTCCGACTGCTTCACTAATTGCTCAGAATAATTAGCGGGAAGCTCCCGCTGAGCCTGCTCCTGCTTTATTTTATCACTGATACTTTTCGGAGATTTCTGTTTTTTCGCTTGCAAGTCAATAGCTCCCTGTCCTGGTGATGGCATCAGCCAGATAAACAACGCTCCTCCTACCAGACAGACCAGCGCAATAACCCATGATAGGATAACCGTCAGACGGCTACTCCCTGTTGTAGTTTTCGTCATATGTTCGTATTCCTATATTCGTTAAATTATAAAACTGACAAGCATCCATTACTTCCACAAAACGTCCGAATGGAGTGTTTTTATCCATATCAATGCGGATACGCTGACCCGGATCAGAGATACAGGTCTCCCGCAATTGTTCCATCATAAAATTAGTCGAACAAGGTTGTCCGTCCCAATAGAAGTTACCTTCAGCATCCAGTCCTACAATAGCCTGTTTATCATCCGGTTTCAGTTTTATAGCTGATTCCGAAGTCGGCAGATCCACTGAAATATCCCTGTTTTTCACCTTCGTCATTGTAGAGACAAGAAAGAAGATCAATAGCAGAAACACACAGTCGATCAAGGGCGACATAGACACTTCCGGTTCATCTTCATTATTAAATAGTGATAGTCTCATAAGCTTAATAAGGTTTACTACCCAAACGGACACGCGTACGCGTGAATCCTTGTATTTGACATTGATCGAATATCTCTATTACCGTATTTACGGGTACAGTCCGGTAAGCCGCCACATCAATAGCAATTTCCGTACCTTCACTGTTGCGGAGTTCTGTAAGGAAAGTATTCAGATCAGAAATCGGCACATAGTGGTTCTCACCAGTATACGCATCATGTCCTACTACCTGATACACATTTTTCTCCTCATCCACTGCTATGATAACAGCTTCCTCTCCGGCGCGGGTGGTAGACAAGCTGGAAGTCATTGAAGGAAGTGATAAAGGTATTTGCATTTCCCACTTCTTCATCATAGTAGTCACAAGGAAGAAGATCAGTAGCAGAAAGACGCAGTCTATCAAGGGCGACATCTGCACCTCTACTTTGTCTTCTTCATCATAGTTTAGTCTCATGCTTCTCCTCCTTACTCCCCGGTGTGTTCATATCCGTCGAATCTCCTTCCAGATAGAGAGTAGTAATTACATTTTCAACTTCTACTTCCACCAAAGAAGCCAATTTCATAATACGATTTTTAATAATGAAATACAAAGCAATGGCAGGAGCTGCGATGATCAAACCGGCAGCAGTCGTAATCAAAGCTTTTGAAATAGAATCGGACAATATAGAAGCGCCGCCTTCGTCACCATACAATGCTACCAGACCAAATGCTTCGATCATACCGACAACTGTTCCCAGCAAACCGATAAGGGGCGACAGGGAAGCTATGACTGACAAAGGATATATGCGTGACAAATGTGTACGGATATCACGTGCGGCCATATCACCAGCTGTCTGGCTGACAGCTTCTCTTCCGGCTTTCACATGCTCGAAAATAAAACGCAGCGAATTTCCTAATGTGGAAGGGTATTTATCACAGGCTGCAATCGCACCTTTCAAATCTCCTTGTGCAAGGCATTCGCTGACTGTTTTACGCAGTCCTTTGGGTGCCAATCTTCCTTCTCTTGAAGTTAGCAAGCGTTGCAAAGCTATTACTAAGGCAAGCAATCCAAGCAAATACAACGGATACATCATGAATCCTCCCGCTTTAATCTGTGCAGCCCAGTCAATCTGTACTCCTTGCGGTTGTTCATCCTCATTAGTTGTTCCCTCTTCATATACCAGCCCTTCCTCTTCTCCATCAACGGGTACCGGAGTTGCAATTTCGCTCGGAAGTACTTTCGGAGCATTCTTTATATCATCCTGTGTCTTAGCGAGAAAGATTTCATCAAATCCCGCATCACGCCTCTCCGGGCAGATAAAAGAAATACCGGTCAACGTAATATTACCAAAATCTTTCCATAAGTCCCTGGTCATCACCATCCAGTGTCCCGGTAGCTCACCGAGATTAAGACCTTCCATCGGATTTATCAAATCCTTGGATTTGCCGGCTATATAAGTAAAATCATATTTCTTGCCTTTTTGATTTGCAGACTTTTCGGAAACATGAAATTTCATTCCAATCTGTTCTCCCCCCCATTTCACCCAGGCAAAAGTAATATAACGATATTCACCCGGTCCCGGGTTTTCTCGGATAGGGATGGATAAACCTGTCATTTCTGCGGGACTTTTAGCAGCTCCTACATATATATAGTTTTCTGTCTTTTTTGAGTACCCTCCTTTCCGAACATACTTATTATCTTTTACCCATTGTGCCCCATCCGGCAGTTTAGTACTAAACAGTTCGTACAGTCCTTTACCAGATTTACCATTCGTTTGTGCCAAAAGCGGGGTAGTAAACAATAGTATTGCTCCCAAGATGCATACACCCACTATCCCTTTCTTTAAACCAAATTTCATTTTTGTGTAATTCATGTCTATTCTTTTTTTATTATTAACTTTAAATTCTTATATTATGCAAAAGTACAAAATGCCAATCA
>ERZ779658.507-NODE-507-length-40784-cov-3.074394_pt1 | contig 40784 bp, 47 predicted proteins | sample MGYA00511485_ERZ779658 | MGnify/ENA primary metagenome ERZ779658 (study PRJEB29588, sample SAMEA2162182) | human gut metagenome | biome: human gut; feature: human-associated habitat; material: faeces | place: Denmark | collected 2008/2010 ... | reverse complement strand
GGAGTTCAGATACAGTAATCTCACTGTTATTTTTAGCCCTTTTGCTAATATTAGCTTTGCCGCAATCAAGAATTTTGGCAAAATCAGCGAGAAAAATTTTCTGATTAGTTAAATTTTGTAAAGTATCTTGAAGCTCTAAAAAATTCATGACTGCCTATCGGTATACTAATACTTGACTATTTAGTTTACTTGTGGTATACTTTTCTTTGTAAGCAAAATAGTTTGGAAAACACAATGTTAACGCATAGTGTTTAAATGTGATGAGAAAGAATGTAGTTTCTTAAGTCAACAAAAAAATTATACAGAAAATGGCGGTAAAAAGCAATTATTCAATCGTCTATTCTAAATAAACATAAGGATATCAGTATGATAGGGGATGCGCACCATACACCCTTTCACATGGTGCGCAGAGGCCCCTTTGGAGAAGAAACGGCTGACAGATAAATAGTAAAAACGAGTTTTTATTAACGCATATGGTAGTATGCACAATAAAGATTTGTCTAGTCTGTTGGATGCCGTTACTCTGGCATCCTTTCTTTAATATTAGGGTTTACAATCTTGTTTAGTTTTAGTACAATATTAATTAACGCGAAGAGGGGTGTCCGAGCGGTTTAAGGTGCAATCTTGGAAAGGTTGTGTAGGAGCAATTCTACCGTGGGTTCGAATCCCATCCCCTCTGTTTTTTATTCTAAAACTAATGGTAAATAAGGAGAGATGATGAAAAGCTTAAAAGGATTTACTTTAGCAGAAGGGCTTATAACTCTGACTATTTGTGGAATTGTTGCTGTAGTCGCATTGCCCGGATTGATGGCTGGTAGAGATAGTATAGAACATCAGGCGCATCTGCATAAAGCATATACTGAATTGAATGATTTTGCTTCATATTTTCAGGCAGATCATGGCGATCCTGTGCCTAAGTGGATTTTAGTTAATGGAAGAGATGCTTTCTTTAAAGAATACGCTAATTATATGGCAAGTATTACAAAAACATCTGATTGGCAATCTGGTTCCAGCGTGGCTCATAATTATAAATATTATTTTTTAAATAATCCTAATAGTTCTGTTGGTACACCTTGTGATGCATCGGGATTTCGAGAAGATATTGCAGGACGTACTATTTCATTTGACGATAGTCCACTAGAAGGTTACAATGGACCTAGAATTTGTGTTGATACGAATGGACAGAAGGGGCCAAATACTTATGGTATAGATGTCTTTTCCTTCATGTTTACCGTTGATGGCGAGGTGATTCCAGAAGGCCAGGAACATCCTAAAAATTATTATGGTGGAAAAGGGATTCATTGGTCTGCTGGTACATTAAAAGGAACGGAAAATTGTTATAATCAAAATGGTGCTAATTACGGTGTGACATGTGCATATTATGCTATAAATGATATTAGCCCTAAAGATAGTTCAAAAACTTACTGGAAAGATTTTATAGGTAGAAAGCAATATCAAAAATAAACAAAAAAGGATTAGATATTAATCTAATCCTTTTTTTCTCATACCAAAGTTATAGATTTTTTGCATAAAATAATCATCTATTCTAATGATTTATTTTCTTTTTAATATTGTTAAGCTATAAATGTAAAAGAGTCTGAGAATAAAGAAAGGAATAGTATGTCAAAAATTAACAACGTAGGTTTAAACCTTGGGCAGAAAATTGCTAATCCGTTCAAAACATCTCGCAATATCACAACCCCAAATCCGTTCAAATACTCAAACTTTGAGGGGAACAGTTTGCCATTTGCCGATGTTTTCGACGGATTTGAACAAAAGAAAGTAAACAAATTGAAGATGATTTCATCTTCTGTTGCAGGCAGCATGACTAAAATGAAGTCTTTACTTCCTGAATCAATCGTAAACTTTGTAAACAGAGTTAGAGGCGGTATTTCAAGTGCTTGGAACTACGCTAAAAATACAAATATTTCTGATATTGCCGGTATAAAAAATATCTCAGAAGCTTGGAATAATACAATGAGCATGGATGTTGCTGACATTGGAAAAGGTCTTTCTAATTCAATTTCCGGTCTAGGTAACAGCATTTCAAATAAAATGTCCTTCTTGAATAAAGACGTTACTGATATTGGAAAAGGACTTGCTGATAAGTGGAATTCTTTAATTAGCAGTGTTCATCACAACAAAATCACAAAAGATACTCCTGTTCAAGATTTAAAAGCTATGTGGGAACATGAAATTAACCTCATGTCTGAAAGAGAGGCTGCATAATGAATAAAAATATTGCTGAAATTATTGATGCTCTTACAGCTCATGAAGACACAAGCTCAATTCAAGTTCTGGAAGAATTAGGTACTAATTCTCCTGATAATGAAATTAGAGAATACACATCACGTGCTCTAGTAAAGAAAAATTTGCACGATTCATTAAAAGTTGTGATTATCAATCAAGGTAAAGGTATTAATGACCTTTCTCCTGCTGTTGCTATGAGCACTATTAATGAAATCCTTTCTTTAAAAGATAAATCAGAAGTTATAAAAATTTTAGATGATACAATCAACATGCACTCTGATGAAGCTGTAAAAGAAAATGCTCGTTCAGTAAAATCTTTATTGGCTTTGAGTTAATTATAGCTGGATTTAAGAAAAAAAAAGAGCCGTCTTAACGGCTCTTTTTTTTCTCTTACACCTATTTACCTAACAGGAAGTTGAAGCCCATTTGGAAACCGCAACCGGTTCTTCCGGCATTTCGTAGAACTGCTTGCAGATAACCGGAGAAGCGGTCTGTAAATCTCTTTGTGAAACCGATACCATACTGAATATATCCGCGTTCCATTTCAAGTTGAGGAAGACCAACATTACCAGCCTGTCCACCGACTGCACCGTTTACATTGTACATATATTGCAATGTTCCGTAGATACTGAAAGTTTCTTTTTCCCATATTAAGTTAATACCAGGTGCAACATTAACTCCATTAAGCATACCGGCCATCATTCCCATTTGACCGTAATCAGAGTGCCAGTTTTGCTGCCCGAAGAAATTGTATGCTGCCATAAAGTTAGGCTGCAATACCCAATCTCTATGAAATCTCCAATTGTAAGCAAATTTAGTAGCAGCACCTGCGAAGTAATTAAATGTATTATCAGCGTGTCCTCCTACATTCATTACATTGTCATATATGCCGCCATATACTAAACCTCCGATAATCCAGTTATTTTTATACCATGTTCCGAGGAAACCAGCCTGTCCGCCATTCTGGTAAGCTCCAACTCCCGGGTAAGTCTGATGGGCTCCATTATAGCCAATATATGCTGTCGGCATAAATTTCCAACCATTTTTTAGTTCTTTTAACCCGAAGTCAGCACCGATTAAAGCACCATAAGAGTTATTGCCGACTCTGCCCAAACCGGAAAGATTCATGTTCAGGTTTTCAAAGTTACCATACATTTTGTACCATAGTCCACCGTTTTTGCGGGAATACTGGTATGGTGCAAATAATGGATTTGTTGCTGCATATCTGTTTGCCATTAATCCTGAAGAAGCAACACCTCCATCCTCATCTTTAAAGCTAGGAAGAACCATCGAATGAGTGAAGAGCATATCATCAATTGCTAACTGGTTTTGCCATTGTGCAATTGTTGTAACCTGACCTCTGAATACATGAGGGTTAAACTTTATCATGTCTAAAGAATAGAATGCTCCGGCTCCGCTGCCATGCTGATTAAGTTGATACCAGCCGATTGGAGTCAAGGTTGCATCTCTTGTTATTTCTATATTGCCTTCAAGAGCTTCGCCATCAGGGCCCATGAATATATGGTCAAGAACGATATTTCTGTCAATTGGTGCATCCCAGCCAAATATATCTCCGTTTAAGCTCCATTGATCAATTCTTGCAACACCATCACCAGTCATTTTGTCTACCCAGAATTGGTCATTACTTGTAATCTGGTTGCTTCTTGCATGAATATCAATATTGAAGTTCGCTTGATTTGTTATATTGAGCTCTCCGATAGACGACATGTTTCTTTCGCCGTTCATAGTATGGATTAATGCGTTTTGAGTTGCGCCGTCACCGGAAGCTATTATTTTGTCTAATTCAAATGTACCGTTTTTAACAACAAATGCAGAGTTTTCATCTATTTTCATATTACCGCCGGTAATATGAGCATTAACTGTATTTAATACAGAATTATTGGTTATGTTAATATCACCGCCTGATATTTCACTTTTTTCTCCAAGTGTTATATTTGAAGTGTTATTAATATTTGTAGTACCATCGCTTTGAATCAAAGCCGCAGTGCTTGACGACTGTGTTACATTATCTGTATTAATAGTACCGCCCTGATTATCAATAGTGCCATTCCATTTATCCGCTTTATCAAGGTTAATCTCAGCACTTGCTAATGTTAATGTCGCATTTTTTTGGATATCAAGGGCAACTGCATCTGCAATAGAGCTGCTGCCATCAATTGTCATTTTTGAATTTTCTAACAAATTCAAATTCCCAGATTCTGCTTCAATCTTAAAGCTTGGATCTTTAGTGTTGCCATAATTGAGGGTTCCATTATCTTTTAAAGATATTATAGAGTTTGAGTCAAGGGTATCATTATCATCAATTCCGACAATACCTTCGCCTGTAATATTAATATTACCGCTTGTTTGAATAGCAACTTCATTTTCAATATAGCTGCCAGTGCCAATATTTAAGTTGCCTGTTCCAGCTATTAAATCACCGCTGTTACCGTGAAGTGTTCCATTTGCAGTCAAGCCGCTTACATCCAGTTTGCCTCCATTGAGAGAAACTGTTCCATTCCAGTTATCGCCGCTATTAAGCGTTACTTCTCCGCTATTATTAACATTTAATGTTGTTCCGTTAGCAATTTCCGTTGTTACATCGCCGGCAATAGAGCTTCCTTGGCCGATTGTAAGTGAACCGCTTCCAACAGTAAGTTCTCCAGTATCAGCATCTAAGATACCGTTTTGTGTAACATTTGTTGTCAGCTTTCCGCCGTTAAGGCTTACTTTTCCGGCCCAAGTGTCATTTGAGTTAAGAGTAGTTTCTCCGCCTTCAAGCTTAAATTCACCGTTTTGTGTAATATTTACAACAGCATCCGCAACAACGTTTCCGCTTTCAAGAGTTAAGTCAGAAGCAGTGCTGGAATTACCTATATTTATAGTTCCTGTAACATTGTTACTGCCGGCAGCAAGATTGTTTCCAGTTCCAATTGCATCAATTGTGCCGCCAATGTCTGAACCGGAACCGGTAATTTCTAAAGATGACCCGTTTTCAAGAGATATAGTACCATTGTTAGCAATAGAGCCGGCACTTATAGAACCGCCTGTGTTGGTAAGTTTACCATCAACTGTAATTTCACCTTGAGTAATATTTCCGGTATTGTTACCGTTGTTAATATTAAGGTTTCCGCCTCCTGTAATATCAGCACTATTCGAAAAGCTATTGTTAGCAGTCATGTCACCGTTGTTGGCAAAATTACCGTTAATAGTAATATTATTCTGACTAATAACTCCTGTTGTGCTGTTTTCACCGCCGCCAATTGTAATACTTCCATTACCATCTAATGTACCGTTGTTAGTAATTGTATCTGTTACCACAGTTCCGGCATTAGTAAATGTTTTATTCTCACTATTGGTAATAGCAGAAGCTATAACAGAATTATTGTTTGTGAAGGTTCCGTTATTTGTAATTTCTGCTTTGTTTTGATTAGTACCGACAGTACCATTGTTAGTGAACGTTCCTCCGTTGGTAATATCTGCAATAATACTTCCCGTGTTTTCAAATGTACCGCTGGTTTCCAGAGTGTCTTGAGAAATACTGCCTGAATTAGAACCATTGTTAACAATTAATTTTCCGCCGCCACCAGAAATGTTACCAGAGTTTGTGAAGTTATCGTTAGATGTAATTGTACCGGTATTGGTATAATCACCCTTTATTGTAACATTATCCTGGGTTATATTTCCGCTGTTATTTCCGGTTGTGGCTGTTAAGCTTCCACTACCTGAAATAGTTGCAGAGTTATTAAACTCATTTGCTGTAATACTATTTTCATTATTAAGAGTTCCACCGGTAACTGAAACAATATTCTGAGAAATTGTTCCACTGTTAGTACCCCCGTTAGAAATAGTTAACGAACCTGTATTACCCGTAATGCTGCTGGAATTGTTTAAACTTCCTGCATTAATAGTACCATTGTTGGTAACAGAGCCTTGGTTAGTAAAAGAATCTGCTGTTATTTCATTCCCGCTGTTATTGATAAACTCTTTACCGGTTTCGTTAGTAATAGTTGATGCAATTATAGAACCATTATTAGTAAATGTTCCTTTATTATCAATAGTACCTTTATCTGATGAAGAGCCAATGCTGCCATTATTTATGAACTTATCATTATTAATAATTTCATCTGAAATTATACTGCTTCCTGAATTATTATTAAATGTGCCATTGTTTGTGAGTTTATCTGTTGTTATTGTTCCGGCAGTTGTTCCATCTCCATTGTTGAAAGTCCCGCCTGTTGTAACTTCATTTTGAGTCATACTCCCGGTATTAGTACCGCCCTGATTTGCACTAATGCTGCCTTGACCTGTAATATTACCAGTATTGGTAAAAGAACCGTTTGAGGTAATTGTATTGTTGTTCTCTAAATTTGCAGCAGAATTCGTAAACTCCTGAGATGCCGTAATAGAACCAGTATTAGTGAATTTATTACCGCTGATATTTACAATCGCCTGAGAAATACTTCCTCCGTTTGAACTGTTGCCAGTGCTATCTTTAATAATTAAACTACCGTTACCTGTAATATCAGAAGATGCATTTGTAAATTCTTTATTTGCGGTCATAGTACCGTTATTAGTATAATTTCCGGTAATTTCAATTGTATTTTGTTCTATTGTTGTTGAATTGCTGCCTCCGGCCGCAATTAGCTTACCGGTACCGGTAAGCTGTCCTGAGTTGCTAAAAGTTGTAGCGTTAATTGTTCCGCTGTTAACCAGTGTACCACCTGTTATGCTGACAATATTCTGCTCTATTGTTCCATCATTTATGCCGCCACTGCTAATTTTAAGGCTCCCTGACGCTCCTGTAATAGAGGCCCCAGACTGATTTCCTATTTCTTTTGTTACTATACTGCTGCTATTGTCAATAGTCGAGCTATTGGTTAACTTTGTATTAACAGTCAAGTTAGCTTCATTATTTAGTGTTCCAGCATTAACAACATTATCATATGTTGCTTCCTGGCTAATTGTTTCGGTTGAGCCAGAAGAGATAGTCAAATCATCCGCAAAAGCTATTCCAGATGACATTGCGCCAACAAAAGCTGTAACACATAAAAGCGTCTTAATATTTTTTCTCATTTATTTAAACTCCAAAACTTAATTCCATAAAAATCATATCAAAAATATGTGGCAAAATAGGTATATATTACAAAAGATTTACAAATCAAAACCTCCGTTTCAAAACTTGGAAACGGAGGTTTTGATTTGTATTTAAAATTTTTCAACAAACAATTCGAAATAACCTTGCGGATGGTCGCAAACCGGACACTTACATGGTGCTTCTTTTCCGATTTGGGTATGTCCGCATTTTCTGCAAACCCATTGTGTAACTTCCTCTTTCTTAAACAATGCTCCTTCTTTTAGCAGCCCTGCAAGTGTTTCAAATCTGTGGGAATGTCTTTTTTCAATCTCAACAATATTAGCAAAAAGTCGTGATATTTCATCAAAACCTTCATCTTTAGCAATTTGTGCAGATTGTTTGTATAGAATTTCCCACTCTTCTCTTTCTCCGCTTGCAGCAGCAATCAGATTACTGTAGGTATCACCATAAGAAAAAGGATAAGTTCCGTTAACCTGAAAGTGTTTTGAGTCCGGAATTTGTTTATAAAATAATTTGGCATGTTCTTTTTCATTTTCAGCAGTAACTAAAAAAATATCGCTTATTTGTTCATAACCTTCTTCCTTTGCTACTTTTGAAAAGAATGTATACCTATTTCTGGCCTGTGATTCTCCGGCAAACGCATTAACCAGGCATTGTAATGTTTTTGAATGTTCTAAATTCATAATACCCTCCCTGTAAAAATAAGAATATAAGAATATATGGATGAATTTTACTCCCCTGACGGGTAAGAAAGTCGGGTAATTTTCTCTAACTAAAGTATTAGAATAAATTAAATATTATGTAATTTACGATTGTTAAAAGCCTCTGTTTATAAGGGGTTAAACTCTGTGTCTACTCCATATGGAGTATTCTCTAACTAAAGTTGTAAAGTTATAAAAATTAGTGCCGTAGATATAAGGGAAAGGCAAAATAATTTATTGAAAGGAAATTATTATGGGATCAACTTCAACGATTACAATTAACACGAATTTGTCATCCCTCACATGTCAAAAGTATCTTAGAGATGCAACCAAAGGCATGAACACAGCAATGGAGAGATTATCTACCGGCTTCAAGATAAACTCTGCAGCGGATGACGCAGCCGGTTATGCAGTTTATAACGGCATGGAAGCTAAAATAAGCGGTTACGATATCATTGAAACAAACGCTCAAATGGGATTGGATATGTTAACAACTCAAGAAGGTGTTTTAGATATTATTAACGATTATTTACAGAGAATTAGAGATTTAACCATGCAGGCCGCTAACGGTACTTATGGTTCCGCTTCTTTAGATGCTATCAGTCTTGAAGTTCAGCAGAGAATGGATGAAATTAACCGTCTTTGTGAAATTACTGACTTTAACGATGCATATCTATTGGATGGCTCAAGAACTGAAGATATTAACCTGCAGGTAGGTTTGTATTCTGATAAACGATGTGTTATCAAGATGGATGCATTCCTCTTTGCTAGCGCAAAGTCTACAGTTATAATGGGATTCAAATCTACGACTAAAGGCGGCTATATTAATTTGAACTCAAGTACAGCTGATGATACTTATGAGTATAGAGCAAGAGAGCTTAATCCTGACGGTACCCCTAAAAAAGATGCTCAGGGAAATCTGATATATAAATCAGGCTCATATGAATCTGCACTTGCAGCTGCTCTTGCAGAAAATGGTGTAATCACAGCTGCTGATGGTGATGCAACTATCAATAAAACAAAAGACGGAAGTTCTATTTCTATAACAAATATGTGTAATGCAATTTATAGAAATGATTCATCTGCTCGTGAATTCATTGACTACATTGACGAAGCAATTGATAATGTATCTCTTAGATGTACAAAAATCGGTGCTTACATGAACCGTTTAGAATCCGCAATTGAGTCAACAGATATTCAGAGAGAAAACTTAACCGAAGCTGTTTCTACAATTAAGGATGCTGACGCAGCAACTGAATCTTCAAACTATATTAAATATCAGATTCTTCAGCAGGCAACTGCAACACTGCTATCAACAGCTAACCAATTGCCTTCAATAGCTTTGAACCTGATTTAATAAACTTGTAAACGTAGAGAAAATAATAGAGATAATAAAGGTCCTTTCAATGACCCTCAGAGTCGTGCGCTCTGAGGGTTTGCCTTATGCTACGCACGTAGACATTGGGCGGCTGGTTTAGTGCAACTACAAGTATGTATTAAGACTCCAAGCCCGCCTTTAGGTGTTACGCATGTTGGTTGCAGCCCTATATTACCGTTTTCAAATATTCAATAATATCATCTGACTCATACATCTGTATGTTTCTATCAGTATCAACCAAAAACGGTACCTGTCTTTTTCCGCCCATTTTAATTAAGGCTTCTTCTGAGGGTTTGTCTGTAATATCAACTTTATTGTACTTAACTCCTTTTTCGTCAAGAAATGACATAACCTTGCGACAGTATGGACATGTTTCCAGGATGAATAAATCTAACACTTTGACCTCCTTTTATTTAAGTTTAAACCTCTGGTGTAAAAAAACATTCCCCAATAATATATAGTTATGCTGGATTTCTATTTACCCCCATGCTAATATAAAATGTGCGAGGTAGATATGTTAAGACATTTTTTAAATTCAAAAATACACAGAGCAACTGTTACAGATGCAAATTTAAACTACGTTGGCTCAATAACGATAGATGAAGAATTTTTAGAAAAAGCAAATATACTGGAATGGGAAAAAGTTGAAATCCTTAATATAAATAATGGAGAAAGATTTCAAACCTATGCAATAAAAGGTGCAAGAGGTTCCAAATGTTTCTGCTTAAATGGTGCGGCTGCACGTAAAGCACAGCCGGGTGATAAGATTATCATTGTTACATATGCAGAACTGACGCCGGAAGAAATCAAGACTCATAAGCCGACAATTGTTCAAGTTGGAGAAGGTAATTCAATTGTCAGGCAATAATATTTCAAAACTAAAAAAGAGTAAGAAAAAGAAATTCACAATCAATATTAAAAATATGGGTGTCAATATTGATAAGAATGAATACTATGAGATAGTTAAATCAAACTCTGCTTTTCCTGAAAGAGGACTTTAGTCCAAAATATGTACACCTGTTGAGCTTCCTGTTCCAAAGTTATTGACACGATAGCCTTTGCCGAAAGGACTGGAGTATCCTGTTGTAGATGTACTTCCGAATGTAGATGGAAATTGTGTAGTCGTAAAACTTGAGTTACTGGAGAAAAAAGGGTCATCATCAAAAGATGAATTAAATGACGGCGTAAAGCCGGTAAGTTGACCTCCGAAGAAATTTCCAATATTTCTTATTAAAGATGTACGATAGTTATTTTTAGGTCGCGATAGTATTGCATTTCTTACGTTATCGTACCTTGTATTAATGTCGCCTTGCTGTACAGCACCAAATGCTTGCATTTCAAGTCTTTGTAAACGTTCCAGGTCGCTTTCGCGTGTAAAATTCCTGTTTAATGTGTATTGTTCAAGTGCGCTAAGGTCAGAAAATGAACTTCTTCTTGGATGGAAAAATCTTCTCTGATTATAAGCATTATTGTAGAAATTATTTGGTCTGTAATAAGGACGTCTGTTATTATAGTATCTATTTGGCGGTCTGTGGTAATGTCTGTTGTTAAAACGATTATTATACACAGGACGTCTTGTTACTATTGTGCGTGATTCGGCTAAAACAAACAGCGGGTTTAATAGGGCTGCTGATAAAATTAATAAACTTAAAAAAACTCGATACATAAAAAATCCTCCAAAATGATATTAATAAACTTGGAAAATTTTGTGTATCGTCTGGGAGAGCAGGATTAAGTGTCTAAAAAGATTAATTTTATTATAATATTACCCCTTGCAAAAATCTTGAAATTCTATTAAGATATATGTATAAATATTAAGAATTTCAAATTTTTGTAAATTACAAGGTTAAAGGTGGTCGCATGGCAGAGAATGAAGAATTGCAAGAGACGGGTTCAGAAGGAGAAGCACGTCAAAAGATATTAGTAGCTGATGACGAAGCAAGTATCAGAAGAATCTTAGAAACTCGTCTTAAGATGGTCGGATACGACGTTGTAACAGCTGAAGATGGTGAGGAAGCTGTTGAAGTATTTAACAAAACAAATCCAGATTTAGTGGTGCTAGACGTTATGATGCCAAAGATGGATGGTTATGGAGTAACTAGAGAAATCCGTAGAACATCAGATGTTCCGATTATAATTCTGACAGCATTGGGCGATGTTTCAGAAAGAATAACCGGACTGGAACTTGGTGCTGATGATTATGTTATAAAACCATTTAGTCCAAAAGAGTTAGAAGCTCGTGTGAAAGCTGTATTAAGAAGAACTATTAGTAAGGATGTGATTATTCCATCTTCATCATCTTCTGCTTCAGGATCAGCTGCTGGTGCTAAAGGTGGTAAGAATATTATTACAACTGGTGCTATAAAAATTGATACAGCAAGACGTCAAGTTTATAGAAAGAATGAACGAATTCGTTTAACAGGGATGGAGTTCAGCTTATTAGAGTTGTTAGTTAATAACTCCGGTCAAGCGTATTCCAGAAATGAAATATTACAGCACGTATGGTCTTATCCTGCAGATCATAGAATTGACACAAGAGTTGTTGATGTGCATATTTCACGGCTGCGTTCTAAGTTGGAAGCAGATCCAACCAATCCTGAATTAATATTGACGGCACGTGGTATTGGATATATGTTCCAGAGAATAAACTAGAATTCATAAAAGACGCTTTATAAAGCGTCTTTTATTTTTGCTATTGCGAAAAAATCTTTATTTGTTATACTAAAATATGTCGGAAACATGGCGCCTGTCGTCAAGCGGTTAAGACCTCGGATTGTGGTTCCGATATGCATGGGTTCGAATCCCATCAGGCGCCCCATTTACAAAAAGAGTCTCGTTAGTAGGCTCTTTTTCAGTTATAGAGAGCTTTTTCAGGGTTGTAACTTTATTTTTCAACGAAATTTCTATATTTTTCGTCAGATAGTCTAAAACCGTTTTACTGCTTACCTTTGGCAGGGTTGTAACTTTTTTAGAACACAAATGTTCATTATCTTTGATAATTCTCAAAGCTTGAAAAATCGGCTTTAATTTAACTGTCAATTCTTCTGTTTCAGTATTATAAGTAACTTTATCGCATATCATACGTAGTAATCTTTGCTTATTTTCAATACTGGCGTTTTTGTAGGTATCTCCTATGTTTGACAGGAATTTCATGAGTGTATCAATGTTACTATAAACAGTTTTATTTACTTTAGCAGCGGTTTTGTTATCCTCTAATAACCTTGTCTTTTCGTCCTCCCATTCTCGCATTTGGCGGTCGAATTCTTCATTGCTTAGATGTGAACATCCTAGTAATCGTTCCTCATTAGATGTCTTCATAAGTGTATTAAGTTCTGTCAAACGCTTAGTATTAGACATATACACTTGGTTTTCAGTTAAATATATCTCATCTAATGCTTTAACGAGTTTAGGTTTTATCAGCTCTACAACCTTTTTAGGTATATGGATTTCAGCAAAAATATTATTAAAAGTGTCGTCTAAAGTTTCTTGTTTTATCCCCTTTATGCGAATATGGGCTTGCTTTCGGTTATGGCACTTGTAATAAATGTAATCACCGCTATTATGCGCCCCTTTTGCGTGATAGCCTGTAAGAAAACAACCGCAAGTACATCTAATCATTTTAGAGTATGTTTTATCTACGTGGGTAGCGTATGGCTGTCCGTTGTTCCTATGAAGAGCTTGAACTTTATTGAATAAGGATAACGGTATTATAGGTTCATGTTTTCCTTGAAATATTCTGTCTGTTCCGTCATCATTTTTACCATATTTGACCCTTCCAGTGTATACAATATTTTTTAGTATATGTTCGATTTTTCTAACCGGATAAGGCTTGCCATTCTTATCACGAAATCCGTCTTTGAAAACCTCTAATGATACAGACTTCATGGTATGTTGACCGCTTCCGTATAGTGAAAATATTTTCAATATATGGGGTGCATTCGTTTCATCTTTTACGATAATTCCATGTCCATCAGCTCTTTTGTTTAAATAGCCAATTGGTGCTTTACCCATTAAATAACCCTGTCCAGCCCTGTGTTCCATGGTCGCCTTAGTACGTTTTTTTGTATTAAGCGACTCGTCGCTGGCTATTCCCATTAAACAGCCCAGCAAAGTTTGATTTTCAGATGTTAGGTCATTAACAGGGTCTGTAACAGAAAAAAGTTTCATATCTAGGTCTTTAATATTCTTGTATGTATATGCGTAAAAGTCCGTTATATTTCGGCTTATTCGGTCAGCTTTCCAAACTATCACGCATGAAATCCTGTTCTTTCTTATGTATTTATTTAGCGATTGCAGGCTCTGTAATTTTTTATAGTCCGAGCCTGATTTGCCCCTGTCCTCAAAAAATTTAACTATTTCGCAATCATGACTATTTGCCCATTCTATACACTTTTCTTTTTGCATGTCCAAGCTATAGCCATTGACGGCTTGCTCTTCTGTCGATACTCTACCGTAATAAACTGCTTTTTTAACCATTCAGCCCCTCGCTTTCCGCACAAAATAATTCTACAACAAAATCGACTAATTCATTTTCGTCAATTTCTTCTAAATGGGGGGTATAATCCTCAATAATTACCTTTAGCCCATTAAAATCAAATGACCCTTTCATTTGCTTTGCCTGTTCCAGTAAACAGCGAAAATAAACCCACTTGGGTTTAATCACTTTTACTACTAAACAGACTTAGCCATTCAGGTCTTACATGGGCTTTGCCCTAAGCCGCTGACCGCTTTTTATTCCTAACTTTTGCTAGGTGTTATTGTAACGGTGTGTGTTTACTCTTTCTACAAAACAATTATAGCATAAATCGGGAATTTTCTCAACTGTTTCACTTCTCCGCAATGTGTTTCCATTTAACATGTTCGCTAACCTGTGAATAAGGCAATAGTTTTATGTATGTTTCATCGATTAAATCTGGAGAAATTGTACTGTTAGTAGTTATTTCAGCTAATTTTAACTTTAAATTAGCTAAAAGTTGGCTATAATAAGTTACAATAATATTATTACTTTTAACTGTTACTTTCTTTAATGTGCATTTATCAGAAAAGGCAATTACTGAATATATGGGTATTCTGTCATCAACTAATCTTCTTATACTTCTGATATGAGTTGCATTTTGCAAAATCGGATTATAAAAACGCTCCTTATGGCTTTCGCCATAACCAATAGGTAGTGTTTGAGTCCACATTTTTTGACGCTCATGACCAAATATCCAGCCACTATAATTTTTACTTTCAATGACAAATAGACCTTTAGAGTGGAACATTATAATATCGACTTCGGTTGTTTTCCCATTTTCTAGTGGTATATATAGATTAAACAAGAACTTACAACCAATAGACTCAAATGGTTGTAAATATTGATATAAACTATATTCTCCATACTTACCACTGTCAGCAAATACAGACCAGTAAGAATTTTGTGTCGTTCTATAATAATGACTATTTTTATACTCGGTATATTGTAATACAAACCGAATTATAGGTATAATTATAAGAATAGCTACTATTACACTAACTAGAATGATATCTTCCATAATTACTTTATAGTTACAGCAGGTACCGTTTTCATACCCATTTTTGCTTCATATTGATAAGTTCCAATTTGCTTAGCACACTTTCCTTTAGGAATATTAATTTTAAGGTCATCATAATAATTGCTATTCTTTTCATCACCTAATAGCAAAACGAGTATTTCATTTGGGTCATATAAAGAATTTGGTTGAGTTTTAGCTATAGACAGAGCCATGTTCGGTTCTAAAGTTTGCATAACTTCTAATTGTTTAGCGTTTATGCACTTTCCCTCTTCTTCAAATAATGTTAAGCCTGGATAGTTGCCATTGTTAGATGAATTCATTGAAATACCTATTACAACCATAATGACAAACATTGTTACCATGCCTGCGATAAATATTAATAAACTCTTTAAAATATTCTTCATATAATGCACCTACCTATAAATATTACTTTACATCCTTCTTTCGCCAAGGATTATTGTTAGGATTTACAAACTTTTTGCCCGTGAAGTATGTTGCTGGACAGCTATTACCTTCCCATTGCCACTTTATAACATTGTTGTTTTTATCAACCTCTAATATTCTATTGCAGGTTGACTCACCACCATAAACTCCATACTGATTACCTGAAACAGTATAAGAACTGTTTATCCAGTAATACAGTTTTTTCCCAGCGATTGTTTTTTCTTGCGTAGGATAGCCCCAGTGGTCTATAACAGTTTCTATATTTTCGCCAATCCAACTATCCATAATTCTCTTCATTGTATCTTTTGTACCGATAGCAAATGATACTGTTGGAAAGAATGTTATTATAAATAAAACTATTAAAAATTTCTTCATACTTACCTCTTTTGTGCAATTATAACATAAAATTCTTTATTTAGCAGTCATTGTACCCATTAAAGTTTGTCAGAATACTAGATTTTCTGTCAGGTAGTAATAGTGATTAATCAAGGTTAGCACTTATTTTGCTCTACACCCTAATTTTACAAGTATTATATAGAATAACTCACCTCCACAACGTAGGAGGCGATTTAAGACGTGTAAAATCGAAAATAGGTATCAGACTATACCTAATTTCGTGTAATGGATTTAAACATGCTCAGTGTTTGCATTTAATTCATGAAAGTTAAATCTTTATTTATATTCTCTGATGTAGAGAGTTTTTCATAGTGAAAGACTCATAACAGGAGATTATATAAATGCCACAAGAAAAAGCAGTTAAGGGGTTTAACCTCCCCTACGACTTAATTAAAGAGTTAATGAAGTTAAAAGAGGTAAAATCTATTAACCTGTCAAAATGGGTTGAAAAGATTTTAAGAAAAGAAGTTATTAAAGAATTAGGAGAAAACTAACAATGCTAAACAATCGTTATGCGGGTATAATCCCGCCACTCACGGACTTAAGAGAGTACACAATAAAACAGGTTAAAGAGGATATTATCAGCTATTTGCAAAAAGGCAAGGTTCAGCACGCCCATAAGCTGTATTTGGCGCGCCTTGTACGGCGTATAAACTTTAATAATACATATACAAAATACCGTGAAAACATAATCCGCTCAATGTGCGCTGAATTAAAGGGAGAAGTAATACGGCTTGAACGGCTGGGGCGCTTATCGCGGGGCATTCAGGCTGGCATGTTGCTTGAAATCATTAAGGATATAGAAGATGTCTTACTAGATAACATGCCGGAGTTGCTTACAGACTACGATTTTGTAAATTTTGAGGAGTTATAAAAAATGGTTGAAAATACTGAAATGTTACAGGCGCACGGGTGGCGCGCACGTGCAAAAGCGTACATAAAGATGAAGATAATTAATAGTAAAGACCGCTTAAACGCGCTTCAAGCCGTTGATGGGGTAAAAATGCCCCTGTATTTGGCGCGGGGCGGTGTATCGCAGGAAGTCTTAAAGGATATTTTTGTCAAAAAGGTGGCTTCGGCGGTGGCTCACGCGCTTGACACAGAAAAGTACAGTACATTAATTATGGAGATTAAGTTATGAATGAAGATAGAATTATTGAAAACGGTATGACGGTAGGAGAAATCATGAATGCTTCGCGCGAAGAGCTTATTGAAAAATTGGGTAAATCCAGAGTGGATATTGTATGTGTGCGCGCGTTAAATTCGCTAATGGGGTATGAAGATTACTCGACTTAAAATCCAATTGTCATAAGAGATAGGGGCTGTTAAAGCCCCTTTTTTATGTCAAAAATTTTGAGGTTAAAAAATGCAAGAAGCCCCCGCTACGGTTCACCTTCACCGCGCTTCGCGCGCGCTTTCAGTGACAAGCCCGCTACGCCGGAATTGTGTCGTGTCGTTCGTTCCGCCGTTCGGGGCTACACTTCACTCCACTATCGGCGGGCTTTCCCTGTAATCTCGCCTTCGGCTCGTTTACAGCGCCCTTCGCGTTCTACAATATAAATTTTGTTAGGGTGCTTCAGGTATTAAAACTCCTAGAAATTAACGAAAGTTTATATCTAAACGGTATCAGACCGGCATGAGATAAAAAAGGGTTTTGATTAGGATTATTTTTTGAAGTAGGGCTATAAAAAGAGTGTAATAGCGCATAAAAGCAGACTGCTCTTATACGCTATACTATTTTATAATTTCGCGTTTATTTGTAGTAAGCCCTAATTCTTTTGCAAGCTTATAATAAGTAGCTTTTTTCATGTCAAAATGCCTCATGACAGATGTGTGCGTGCATTCGCCATTGGCTGCTTTATTAAACATCTCTTTAAAGTGTCCAGGGATTTCAACTTTAGGACGTCCTAATTTTACCCCCCTTGATTTTCGCTCTTCTAAGGCTCTTTTAGTTCGTGTGCTAACGTTTCGTTTCTCTAATTCGCTGAATAATGAAAGCATTACTAATACAAGAGATTTCATGGACATTTGCATGATGTCATCTTTGTTTGTATTTGAAGTGCATAAGATTTGTTCGCGCTCATTTAGTGTTATAAATTCGGCTTTTTTATCCTCAACAATAGTCCGATAAATGCGTTCTAATCCACTAACAGAGCGGTATAGACGGAATACTTCCACAACAACGACAGTATCACCGCCACGGAGATTATCCAATAACACAGGTAATTGCGAGCGTTTCTCAATTGGTGTATCACCCTTACACTCATCTTTATAGTAGGCGGAAATCTTGACATTATTAGCTTTTGCCCATTGCTCGATTGCATGGGTCTGGTTTTCTATTGTCATAGTGCCGTCATTTTTGGACACTCGACAATAAGCATATATTCTATTTTCAGCCATTTTATACCTCCGTTTGTACACTGTTGAAGATATTGCGCAATTCTGTATCTAAACATTCTCCGATTGAGAGTACACTATTGAATGCCTCTCTGAATTCGGGTTCTACTCCCTCAATTTTCCACGCCATGCAGTTGAGAGCATTTGTTAAGCCTATACAACTAAGCAATTTGTCTGATGTTTCCTGTAAATTTATCATACTATATCTCCTGCAATAGGAGGGGCTTTTGCCCCTACGCTATTGTAAATCTCCTGCTTGGTACTTGTTTTAAGAACATATTGTAAATGTCTGCAAAATCCGCTTTAAATCTCTTGGTATCAAATTTATTTGAGAGAATTGATGTAAATCTTATAATTGCAGTACCTAAGTCAATAACTTCAACTTCTCTGTTTTCCATTTCTTGTTTAATCTGTGCTTCTCTTGCTGTAATTTCTGCCTTGATAGCTTCTGCTTGGTTATAAAGGTCTTGTAATTCTGCTACTGTGGTTCTAAGTTCGTTGTTGTTCATGTTCGTATCTCCTATTTAACTGCTTTCTATACTTTAATTATTACATAACGTCTATAAAATGTCAACTATTTAATAGACGTATGTTAAATAGTGTTAAGCTGTTAAATAGACGTAAATCGCTTAAGAAATTTTACGTTCATATAACGAACGTTTTTTAGACGTGATTATGCGTAACAGAGCATTTCTTCAACTGGTAATTTTTCAAGTTCCTGCAAAATTATTTCTGTCAATGGTTGTAACAAGTACACATATCCCGCCCCATTTAAACAAAAAAGCACCATTTGGTGCTTTTTTGTTAGGTATATTTATAATACCTCAGTTAGTCTGCAGTTGGTTGAGCATTTTAAACCTGTTGCAAAAATTGTATGTTACAACTATCTTATATTATTTATTGCAGAATTCAATTCACTTAATGTATTATATACCGGCAAATCCTTATTTTCCATTACGACTTTGTCTATATCTGCATATAATGATTGATTGGTGAAACCGGAGGTATATAGTCCTCTGTAATCTTTAATGCTAAATTTATCCTTTTCATCTCTTAATACTGTTACTACATTTCTTCTTTCATCTAATATAATAAAACCTTTGTTAAACACTTTTGTTTTGCTTCACTATCTATATGAATTATAATATCTAGCATTCTATCAAAAATACAATTATGTATGATATCGCTATTAGCAAACTTTAATATAATATCTTTATTAAATTGATTAATATCTCCTGCTAAATCATCAATCGTGGAAATGGCATATAAGTGTGACTCAGATGTTTCGCTGTCATTGGATTTTAATTTATCAATATTATTTTGAACGTAGGTTTTGTATATTTCAAAATTTCCCGTATTAAGATTATATAATTGTAAATCTTTTTATCAGGTAAAAGCATATCTTCAATCATTTTTTTTTTTTTTGCTTCTTCATCTGTCTGTGGTTTTGCAGAAATTACCCCCAAACTTGTAAGAGCTAAACCTGCTCCAACTGCGGCCAGTTTCTTTAAAATGATTTTGTACTGCTTTTATAGATTGTTCTATTGTATTAGTAATTGCTTTTGGCGGATATTGCTAAAAATTAGTACTATAATAATTAGTATTTACATTTATTTTTGCACTATTCATACACTATTATTTACAAAAGTTTATAAATTAACTCGATAATCACAATAATATTAATGATACTTGTTATACAAGAGCCTCATATCTTCGTCTGTAAGATATTGCATTGTTGGTAAATCATAAGGGTACATTATACTGTTACTGCTATCTGAATGTCCTAAACCGATTGCGTGGCCAGCTTCATGAAGCATAACACCGTAAATATTATCTTTAGGTCTTGTTACAAGCGCACGTGTAAGCCTGCCGTTTTCATAAGTTCTTTTATATTGTTTAGTACCAATGGTTACATAAGCTTTATAATATTGTCCGCCTCGTGTAGTCATTTCAGTACAACCTACTGCATGTACGTCATTACAATTAGCAACAAAGTCCACAAATTCAACCTCAATATTTGCATTTGCAGGGCTGTCGACAAATTTAAAACGTACTAGAGATCTTGACTGCTGCTGCCAGGACATAAAAGCTTGATGCATGAGTCTGCTCATGTTGCCATATTCAGGAATATAAACATTGATAGGTAAAGATACCCAACGGGGACGTTCTGCGGCAAATGTACATATTGTTAATGTTAAAACTAAAAATAAAATCGCAAAACACTTTTTCATACAATCGAATTATAACATTTTAGCATAAGGGCTGTCAAACACTACTTTCTGGCAATGAAAAAAAAGAAATGATAGCATATTATGTATTTATGGAAAAAAGAGATGACGTATATAAAAATCGTGGTTTACATGAATATGGTGATGTAGAGTTTGCTGACAATGTAAATAAAAAATATCCTATTGATACTCCTGAACATATAAGGGCTGCATGGAGCTACTTTCATATGCCTAGAGATTATGAAAAATATTCAGTAGAGGATAGAAAAATAATTATAAACAAGATTGTAGAAGCGTGGAAAAAGAAAATTTCTAAGGAAGGCCCGCCGGAAGCGTAGAGGCTTATCCGCTAATCAGTGACAAGCAGTTTGAATCATTGAATGCTTGTAAAGATGGATTTATCTGTATAGCAGTAGAGTAATCCTTTCTAAAGCCTTCTGTATCTCCAAGTTCTTTTCTGATTGCTGCTCTATAGTAGTAAGCATCTGCATATTTAGAATTGTTTTCAATGGCTTTGTTCAAGTCTGCAATAGCGCCCTGTAAATCTCTAAGTACACATTTTTGCAAACCTCTTATATAATAGCTTTCAGCTAGCTTAACATTTGTAGTAGGGTTCTTTTTTATAGCTGTAGTTGTAATAACAGGTGCGGATGGTACTTGAACTGTAGCAACTCCGGCACTTATTGTTCCAGAAGCAATTTTTTCTTGTGGAGCTGTAGTAGTTTGTTTAGGTTTTACGCTGATAGGCTGAGTTGTTGTCGAAATTTCCTGCTTTTTAGGCTTTTGGTAAGCAATTTGTTGTGAAACATCCGGTTCTTTCTGTGAAACTATTTGTTGTGCAGCTGGTTTAATTTGAGTTTTTGGTGTTGATAATTCTGCAACTCTGTTATCAGATTTCGTTTGTACCGGAGCTGTATAACTTTGTACAACTCCTCGTACTGTCGGTATTGCCGCAATATAGCTTTCATTTGATAATAAAGGTTTAACATTTTTTATGAAAGTTTGATTTTCTGCAAGTGCAATTGCCTGATCTAAATCAATGGCAGCTCCTTCATTATCAAAATAAAGTTTTTTGAGGCGTCCCCTGTTAGCATATGCAATGCTGTCTTTAGGGTTCAAAGCTATAGCCTGAGTATAGTCGCTTAAAGCGCCTACATTGAAATTCATTCGTTTTTTTACAACACCTCTATTATTGAAAGCTTCGGCATCTTTTGGATTTAATTCGATAGCGATATTATAATCTTCAAGTGCCCCTTTGTTATCGTCGAGCATATATTTTAAATTAGCTCTGTTATAATATACATCCGAATAATTTTTGTTGATTTCCAGAGCCTTTGCATAATCTTCCATAGCGCCATTAATATCTTTCATGGCAACTTTTAATACGCCTCTATTGTTGTAGGCATATGCAAAATTTTTGTTTATTGCAATTGCTTTGTTATAGTCTGCCATTGCACCATTCTGATCATTAATAAGCTGTTTTATATAACCTCTGTTAAGGTATAATTCCGGGTTATTAGGGCTTAGCTCAATAGCTTTATCAAAGTCTTGAATTGCTCCTTGAATATCTTGTTTAAGAAAGCGCATTGAAGCACGATTTGAGTAAGCTAATGCACTATTAGGCCCTTGCTGGATTTCTTGTGTGTACGTATCAATAGACCTCTCAATAGGGGTTTGTGCATTAGCTGACGGAATAATGACAAAATTTAACATTATTGCCAGTATTAAGCTTATTGGTTTCACGATACGTACTCCTTTGCCAAGTCGAATTTGATTAAATACTAACACATAATAAATCTATATCAATAGAATGTAAAAAAATATATACATATGGTGATATAAACAAGGGTAATTGTTGTATTAACTAAAGGTTTTTATGCTATACTAAATTCATTAGATGCCGATGTGGCTCAGGTGGTAGAGCAATTGATTCGTAATCAATAGGCCGGGAGTTCGAGTCTCCCCATCGGCACCATACTTTCTTCTTTGCACAATGAGGTTAGTATTATTAAAGTAAGGATATTTGACTATGAAAATTTCTCCAGTTAAAAATAACGTTGCACCTAAAATTTTGGTTGATAAATCTATTCAAGAGCCATATCTCGGAGATTTAAATCAGGCAAGCGGCGTTATAGAAAACTATTTAAAATATGAAAAAGATGTAGGACAAATTTTTATAAAGAATGGAGATTTTTGGGGTAATAATACCGATAGGATACTAACTGTTAGTAGAAAAACTCCACGCTTTCAAACCTATATACAAATTCTTAAGGAGTCGGATATTCCTTTTTTACGTTTGGTTTATCAGGCTGTTCAAATCTCTGTAGAGTACATGAAATAAGGATATATTATGAAAGTTTTACTATTAAATGGAAGTTCTAACAAAAATGGATGTACTTTTACAGCTCTCTCTGAAGCTGCAAAAACTTTAAATCAAGAAGGTATTGAAACAGAAATCTTTCAGCTAGGAAATCCTGAAATACGTGATTGCTGCGGCTGTCAAGCGTGTAGAAAACTTGGTAAGTGTGTTTTTGAAGACGGGCTTGTAAATGAATTTATAGAAAAAGCAAGATCCTTTGACGGGTTTATTTTTGGAACTCCTGTCTACTATGCTCATCCGTCCGGCAGAATTTTATCTTTTCTGGATAGAGTTTTTTATGCAGGAAAAAATGCTTTTGAATTTAAGCCGGGTGCTGCAATTGCCTCTGCCAGAAGAGCTGGTACTACTGCAAGTTTTGATGTGCTGAATAAGTACTTTACAATAAATAATATGCCTGTTGTTTCTTCAGGGTATTGGAATAATATTCATGGTCATACCGCAGAAGATGCAATTAAGGATTTGGAAGGCTTGCAGGTTATGAGAACTCTGGGACGTAACATGGCGTGGCTTCTTAAGTGCATTGAATATGGAAAGCAGAACGGTATTGAACGACCGCAGCTTGAAGAAAAAATTTATACTAATTTTATAAAGTAGGAAAAATATGAGAGACGAATTATTATCAATAATAGAAAAAAACAGCCGTATCGGTATTAATGAGCTGGCCGTTCTTCTGGGCGAAGAAGAAATTAATGTTGCAAATGAACTTTCTAAGCTTGAGCAAGAGGGTGTTATATGCGGATATCATACTTTAATAAACTGGGATAAGACTTCTATAGAGAAGGTAACAGCATTGATTGAAGTTAAAGTAACTCCTCAGAGAGGACAAGGATTTGACAATATTGCAGAAAGGATTTATAACTATCCTGAGGTTAAGTCTGTTTATTTGATTTCAGGCGGCTTTGATTTGCTTGTAACTTTGGAAGAAAAGTCTTTAAAAGAAATTTCTAGATTTGTTTCTGATAAACTTTCAACTCTGGATAGTGTCTTAAGTACAGCAACACATTTTATCCTTAAAAAATATAAAGACCATGGTACTATTTACGATAAAAAACATGAGGATACAAGGGAGATTATTACACCATGACAAAGCCTCTTTCTGATGTAGTACAAAACCTGAAACCTTCTGGGATCAGAAAATTTTTTGATATAGTGAGCGAGATGAAAGACGCCATCTCTTTAGGGGTTGGAGAACCTGATTTTGATACTCCATGGCACATTAGAGATGAGGGTATTTATGCACTTGAAAAGGGCAGAACCTTTTACACATCAAATGCTGGATTAAAAGAATTGAGAGAGGAAATCTGCAATTACCAGAAAAGAAAACAGGGAATTGATTATGATCCATTAAATGAAGTTATTGTGACCGTAGGCGGTTCTGAAGCTATAGATATAGGCTTGCGGGCAATGATTAATCCGGGTGACGAGGTTATAATACCTCAGCCTTCATATGTTTCGTACGAACCATGTGCATTGCTTGCCGGAGCAAAGCCTGTAATTATAGATTTAAAACCAGAAAATGAATTCCGATTGACGTCAGATGAACTGGAAGCTGTCATAACTGATAAAAGCAAAGTTTTAATCTTACCATTTCCTAATAATCCAACAGGCGCAATTATGGAACGCGAGGATCTGCAAAAGATTGCAGAACTTATCAAAAAGTATGATTTGTATGTAATGTCTGATGAAATCTATGGTGCTCTGACCTATAAAGGCGAACATGTTTCTATTGCAAGTCTGGAAGGGATGAAGGAGCGGACAATTCTTATTGATGGTTTCTCAAAATCTTATGCAATGACTGGCTGGCGGCTTGGATATGCCTGCGGTCCAAAAGAGATTATTAAACAAATGACAAAAATTCATCAGTTTGCTATAATGTGTGCACCAACAACCAGCCAGTATGCCGCAGTTGAGGCTTTGAGAAACGGGGATGATGATGTTAAAATTATGAGACAGGCATATAACCAAAGACGAAGATTTTTGTTGAATGCATTTAAAGAAATGGGGCTTGAGTGTTTTGAACCTTTTGGAGCTTTTTATGTGTTTCCTTGCATAAAAGAATTTGGAATGTCTAGTGAAGAATTTGCTACGAAGTTTTTAGAAGAAGAACATGTAGCAGCTGTTCCTGGAAATGCTTTTGGGGCAAGCGGAGAGGGGTTCTTAAGAATATCTTATGCATACTCTCTGGATAATCTTAAAACTGCTATGGAAAGATTGAATAGTTTTGTAAAAAAACTAAGAAACAATATTTCATAATTACCTTTTTGTGGTATAATGGAATGATATATTGGAATTAAGAGAATGCTAAAAAATATTAAAGATTTTATTTGTATGCACTTAAATTTTAAAGTGTATAATGTAACAGTCGCAGCAATCATAGCTGCGCTTGCGATTGCACCTTGCGTGATGTTTTTACCTGAATCATATGGTTTTGAAAATGGTGTATTGGAAAATTTGCAGCTTATAGTTTTATTTTTAGGATTTATTTTTGCTCTAATGGCAAAAGATAATAAAAAGTTTTTTTATTTTGTAGCAATGATTATAGCAGTTCTTGCTATAAGAGAGGTAAATTGTTTCAGAACCGTATTTTTTGCAATACCCGGGGAAATCAATGAATTTTATACCTGGGATCAGATTAAATTTGGCTGGCTGTATCATCCGATTTACGGGCTGTTTATTGCATATGTTGCTTTTTATTTCTTAAAAAACAAACTATTCCTGACTGCTTGGGAAATGTTGAAGAATATCAAACTGCCTGTTTGGAATATATTGCTTATGCTATCTGGTATGCTGCTTGGTGTAATCGCTGAAAGTGTATTTGCAAATACTCTTTTTGAAGAAAGTGCTGAACTGCTTTTCTATGTATCACTTACAGGCATTATATATTTATATGTCTTTGATAAAGATTATAATCTTTGAACAACAGCATTTGTGAATTCGCTGCAAGAAGCATTTCCGCCTATATCAGCAGTTTTAATACCTGATTTAAGTGTTTCAAATAATGCTGACTTAATTTTTGCAGCGGCAGTTGTTTCTCCTATAAAATTAAGCATCTCAATTGCAGACATAAGCATTGCTGTTGGATTTGCTTTATCTTGTCCGGCTATATCAGGTGCAGAACCGTGAACCGGTTCAAATACCGCATAATCTTTTCCGATATTTGCGCCCTGAGCAATACCAAGCCCGCCGACAAGACCGGCGCATAAATCTGAAACAATGTCACCATATAGGTTTGGTAAAAGAAGGGTATCAAACTGGTTAGGATTTTGTACTAATTGCATACAGCAATTATCAACCAGAATTTCTCTGAAACCGATGTTTGGATATTTTTTCGCAATTTTTCTGGCACAATCCAAAAATAATCCGTCAGAAAGCTTGCAGATATTTGCTTTTGTAACAACACAAACTTCTTTTCTATTATTCTTAACAGCATAATCAAAGGCAAATTCAGCTATTCTTTCAGATGCTGCCCGGGTAATGATTTTTATGCTTTCAGCTGTGTTTTCATCTACCTGTCTTTCAATTCCGGCGTATAAATCTTCTGTATTTTCCCTTACAACAACTATATCAACATTTTCATATCTGGTTTCTATGTTTGGAAGATTATAGCAGGGACGCAGATTAGCATAAAGATCAAGATCTTTCCTTAATTGTACATTAACCGAGCGGAAACCTCTGCCAATAGGGGTTGTAACCGGTGACTTTAACGCAATTTTGTTTCTTTTTACCGAGTCGATTACCCTTTGCGGAAGCGGAACGCCTTCTTTTTCAATTACGTCTGCTCCTGCTGTCTGGATGTCCCAGAGAATATCAACTCCGGCAGCTTTGATTATTTTTACAACTGCATCTGTAATTTCCGGTCCGATTCCGTCTCCTTTTATTAATGTTATATTATGCATCTTGACTCCATTTAAGTTTTGTTAGCTGGTATGTCACACTTTCTCTGCCACATTTACGCCTTTTGCTTCTAAGTATGCTTGAATACCTTTTGTTAATTGGTCAGGGCAACTGGTAGGTCTGGCTCCGCAAGGTATACCGCTTAATTTAGGAACAATATCATTAATATTCATACCTTTTACGAGAACTCCAATGCCGCTGAGGTTTCCATTGCATCCGCCAACAAATTCAACATCCTGAATAATATTGTCTTTTATTCGCATTTGCATCATCTTACAGCAAACGCCTTTTGGCTGATATTGTACTATATCAACTCCGTTAACTTCTTTTATTTGTATATTATCGCTCATTTTATACTCCTCATTAGTAATTGTGTTTCTAACACTAATTATATCACTTTGTTTTATCATAATCAAATTTTCTCCTTGTTTTGTGTTATCATAAAAACTATGGCAAGTATAACAAAAATAGGTTTCTGGGGTTACCCGCACCCTGATATTATAGAAAAGACTAAAAAAGATTATCCAAACGCCGAATGGATTGATTTGGATATAGATTTTTATAACCCCAAAACAAATATTTTGCCCGAATCATATTGCAAAATTATAAGAAATATTATAGATAATGCAATGTTTCTAAAACCGGATTTGATTTTAGCACCTATTGGTAAAGATAAATGTGATAGCGGCTGGTTTGCATCAAAAATTCTTGCAGATATGGGATTTAATGTAATACAGACTATATTTGAGGAGTTGGAACCGAAAAGAGAGTTAAAAATTTGTACAAGCAATTTACCTTTATATGATAAGATTACGCGAATAACAGGCAATATAATCGATGCTGTAGATCAGATTTTACCCCAAATTCCTGCAGAATTTGGGTTTTGGGGAGTGCCTCCAAATGATTTAGAAATCTTGAAACTTTTTCCTGACACAACTCACGTATACGGCTGGACAAGATGTGTTGAAGCAGGTACACCTGCGGATTTGGATTTGGAAATGTATGTAGATGAAAATGTTCCAACAGTATTTTATGCACAGGCTTTTTGCGCAAAGTCACAGCTTGCTAAATATCTGGCAGATAAGTACAATGGACTATATGTCGATATTGATGACTATGCTTCAAATTCAATTAGTGCAAAGATTGAGGCATTTTTACGCCTTAGCTGACTTTTGTTTCATAACAGCATCTATAAGACCTTTGAACAAAGGGTGCGATCTTTCCGGTCTTGATTTAAATTCTGGATGGAACTGGCATGCAACGAACCAATCAAGATGAGGAAGCTCAACTATTTCTGAGAGCATTCCGTCCGGTGACATCCCTGAAAATACTAGTCCGGCTTTTTTGAGCTGTTCTATGTAGTCAGTATTAACTTCATATCTATGTCTATGACGTTCAGAAATCTTGTTTGCACTGTATACTTCCTGTGCCCTTGTACCTTTTTTTAAGTTGCAGTCATATGCACCTAACCTCATTGTACCGCCATAACCCTTAACATTTTTTTGTTCTGTCATTAAATCAATTACAGGAACAGCTGTATTTTCATCAAATTCAGTAGAGTTGGCTCCTTTTAGTCCGGCTGCATTTCTTGCATATTCAATAACAGCACACTGCATACCAAGACAAATTCCTAAGAATGGTATGTTATTTTCTCTTGCATATTTTATAACGTTTAATTTACCTTCAATACCCCTGATACCGAATCCTCCAGGTACAACCACTCCGTCAACGTCGCTTAAAAGTTCCTTACACTTACCCCCGTCAACGCAATCTTCTGAATTTATCCATTTAATTTCGGTTTTGACATTGTCAGCATATCCGGCATGTTTGATAGATTCCACAACTGATATATAAGCATCAGAAAGCTTTGTGTATTTTCCTGCTATTGCAATTTTGATGGTGCCGGATGGATGGTTAATTTTATCAACAAGTTCGCGCCATCCGGTTAAGTCTGCTTTTCTTTCAGCAACCTGTAAAAGTTTCAATACAACATCAGCAAACTTTTGTTCTTCAAGTGCAAGAGGAACTTCATAAATACTCTTCATATCTCTGCATTCAATTACAGCTTCTTTAGAAACCGAGCAGAACAAAGCAAGCTTGTCTTTTTCTGTTTTTGGAATTGGTTTAGAAGTTCTGCAAACAAGAATTTCCGGCTGCAAACCGTAGCTCCTCAAAAGACTTACACTGTGCTGTGAAGGTTTAGTTTTTAATTCTCCAGAGGTTGGAAGATAAGGAAGCAATGTACAGTGAATGTTTATCGCATTGCCAATTCCGGCTTCTGTTTTGAACTGCCTTACTGATTCGATAAACGGCAAACCCTCTATATCACCGATTGTACCGCCGATTTCAATGATTTGAAAATCCGGTTTGAAATGTTTTTGAGCCTTTACCAATCTTGATTTAATTTCATTTGTTATGTGCGGAATTACCTGTACAGTGGCTCCAAGATAATCTCCTCTGCGTTCTTTTTGAATAACAGTCTGGTATACACTTCCTGAGGTTACATTGCTTAATTGTGAAAAATTTGTATCAATAAATCTTTCATAATGACCTAAGTCTAAATCTGTTTCAGCTCCGTCATCAGTTACAAATACTTCTCCGTGTTGAAAAGGGCTCATTGTTCCCGGATCAACATTTATGTACGGGTCAAATTTTTGTATAGCAACAGAATAACCTCTTGCTCTGAGTAATTTCCCTAATGATGCGCCGATAATACCTTTTCCCAATGAACTTACAACACCGCCTGTAATAAAAATATATTTTGTCATAGTTGAAACTCCCTAATATTATTAACTCTCCCTATCCCGTATCCGGAAGAAATGCAACAAAAAAAAGAGGGCAAGAAGCCCTCTTTAACTAATTAATTTTTGGAACTCTGAAAAATCCGTTTTCCTCATCCGGAGCGTTTTTCATAAGTTCTTCTTTTGTTTGTTCGTAATATACTTCGTCTTCTCTCATTACATTTACAAAGTCAATAGCGTGAGCCATTGGTTCAACGTTTGATGTATCAACTTCGTTCATTGCATCAACGTGTTTTAATACATCGCCCAGCTGCTTTGTAAACTTTTCTTTTTCTTCTTCCGTTAATTCCAAGCGTGCCAATTTTGCTACGTGTTCTACGTCTTTTATTGTAATCATAATTTTCCTACTCCAATAATAATTATTTTATATTATCACAAAATTTTTTTCGGGCAAACAATATTTTCTTTTGTAAGTATAATTTTTTTGAGAGAGTTAAACTCGCCATCTTCGAGCTGTACTGTTATATAGTTCCTTGTAACACCTTTGAATTTACCGTTCTTAGCCGGACGTTTTTCAATCAAAACTTCCTGTTCTGAACCAATGTTAGATTTGAGAAAAGTATTGATTTTTTCTGCTGAAATTTTTTTTATAATCCCTGCTCGCTCTTCTTTAATCTTATCCGGCAAATGACCTTCCATTTTTTCGGCAATGGTTCCCTTTCTGATTGAATATGGAAATGTATGTATCTGGCTTAATTTTGACTTGTTCAGATTTTCTACTGTTGTTTGAAAATCATCCTCTGTTTCACCTGCAAACCCTGCAATAATATCGCTGCCCAAAAAAGGTTTATCAAATCTGGATACAATATCTTCAATCTGGTCTAAATAGTATTCTACTGTATAGTGCCTGTTCATACGTTTTAATGTTCTATTGCAGGCAGATTGTAATGATAAATGGAAATGCGGACAGAATTTTTCACTGTTCTGCAAAAAAGTTAGTAATTCAGGTGTAATTTCATGCGGATTTAGAGAACCTAGACGATAGCGCGGTATTGAGGTTTTTGTTTCGATTTCTTTTAGTAGAGGAAGTATATTCTTATCACCCCACAAACCAATATGAATGCCTGTTAAGATAACTTCTTTATACCCTAAGTCAGAATAACGATTTATTTCATTAATAATAAAATCAGAATCAGCGCTTCTTGATTTCCCTCGCCCGTATGGAATAATACAATATGAACATCTGTTATCACAACCATCTTGAATTTTTAGGCTTATTCGGGTTTTGGTTGTATCATTAAGAGTTACTTTGCAGAAATCTGTAGACTGCATAAGATCTTTAACTGAAAACACTTCGTCCTGTAAAATCAAATTTGCTAAACGAAATTTATCCTCGTTGCCATAAACATAATCAATAAATGGCTCTTCCAAAAGCTTTTCTTTTTCTATCTGCGCAATACAACCTGTCAGAATTGTTTTTAAACCCAGACTGTGCGCGTGTCTTAAAAGATACATTGCTTCATTATCACTGGTCTGTGTAACTGAACATGAGTTGAGGATGTAATAATAAGCATTTTTTAAGTCTTTGACCTGACTAAATCCTGATTCAATAAGTTTTTGAGCAACAATCTGCCCCTCAAACTGATTTGATTTACATCCCATTGATTTGATGTAGAAATTTTGCATAGCTTGTCGTTGCAATGCCAGCACCTCTATACTCTTCCATACATATCTTCGTATCTGATAATATCTTCTTCAATCAGAGGGTCACCCTTTTGAACTTCAATAATTTTTAGGTTATCTTTGTACGGATTCTGGAGTGAATGTACCGCTTTGAGAGGTATATCAATACTGTGGCCGGGACTAAGAATTAATTCTTTTCCTTCCAGAATAACTTTTGCCATACCTTCCAATACCACCCAGTGCTCACTTCTGAAGTTATGCGACTGTACAGATAATTTTTGCCCCGGATTTACCTGTATCATTTTTGTTAAAAATCCATTGCCCTGTGCAAGTACTGTGTAATAGCCCCATGGTCTGTAAACAGTTTTATGCACAAGGTGGGTGTCATCATTTTGTTTTTTTAATGTTTCAAAAATCTTTTTAACATCCTGCGTTTTATCAGATTTACACGCAAGAATTGCATCTTCAGTTTCTACAACAACAACATCTTCAAGTCCGATTGTCGCAACGAGTTTTGATGATGAGTACATAAGAGAGTTTTTAGAACCTTCATCTAAAACATGACCGATTTTTACATTGCCGTCTTTATCTTTAGGACTTACATCATAGATAGATTTCCAGCTCCCCAAATCATTCCAGTCGCTTTCAAGCTTAACGAGTGCTATCTTATCAGATTTTTCCATAACTGCATAATCAATAGAAATTGATGGCATTTTGTCATACTCTGTGAACGGAATTTCATCTGATTCAGAAAAATCAAAGTTGGAAAGTTTTGAATAAATTTCAGGAGATGCTTTTGCCAGTTCTTCCAGAAGTACAGACGCTTTGAACATAAATATTCCGCTGTTCCAGTAGTAATTCCCTGCAGAAACATATTCACGTGCAAGTTTTTCATTTGGTTTCTCTACAAATTTATTTACTTTATAACCGCGTTCAATATGTTTGTCTGTAACATTCACGTATCCATATCCTGTTTCTGGGTAAGAAGGTTTTATACCAAATGTTACAATGTAGCCAAGTTCTGCAATCTTTTCGCCTTCTTTAACGGTCATAACAAATTTATCTGTATTATTTATCATATGATCGGAAGGTACTACGAGAATTACGGGATCTATGTTGAATTTTTCTATAATGTATTTAGAAGCAAGCGCAATGGCCGGTGCTGTGTTTTTCGAAATAGGTTCTGATAAAACTACAGCCTTGTCATACATTGATGAAAGCTGATATTTAACATTAGATAAATGTTTTACACCTGTCATACTTATAATATTAGAAGCCGGCATGCATTCAGAAACTCTTTCAAAAGTTGCTTGCAGCAAACTCTCAGTGTTTTGAATGTTTAGAAGCTGTTTTGGATATAATTCCCTTGACAAAGGCCATAATCTGCTTCCTGAACCGCCTGCTAAAATTAATCCATACATCATAAATAAATTCCCTCTTATAACTCCCTGCTTCAATTCTAGCATAAATAAAAAATAATTGTAAAATAATTCAAATATGTGGTAAAATACAACACAAGGCAATGTTATTTTATGAAAATTTACTATAAGGCTACGTATACTTATAAAATATACAGGATGTTTTTGTCCGAATTGGAAGGGTTTGTAACAACTCTAGGTAATATTGCGCTATTGGGCTTAGAGTTTTTTAAAGGATTAAAAACCTTTCCAACAACGTACAAATCTATAATGGAGCAAGCTTCGCGTTTTGGTGTTTCATCTCTGCCTATAACATTGTCTATTGTCGGCATGACATCTGTAATTATTGCCATGCAGATTGCAGGAGAGATGGTTAAACAGGGCGCCGGAAATTATGTTGGTATGCTTGTTTCAATTCTTATGGTAAGGGAAGAAGGTGTCATTATGGCAGGATTTGCAATAATTTCTATGATTGGTTCTTCTCTTGCATCAGAAATTGCAACAATGAAAGTTACGGAACAGATTGATGCAATAAGAGTTCTTAGGGTAAATCCGGTGTATTACCTGTTTACCCCGAGAGTTATTGCGGGAACCTTGATGATGCCGGTTGTTGTAATTGTTTCATCGCTGTTTGGTATTCTGGGCGGTGCAGTTGCTTCAAATCTGGCTTCAGGGCTTACATACAAGGCATACTTTGACTCTGTATGGTTCGGTCTGAATATGCATGATTTAAATGTGTGTATTCTAAAGTCTTTGGCGTTTGGTTTTGTAATAACATTAATAAGCTGTTCTTGCGGAATGGAAGCAAGAGATGGTGCAAAGGGGGTTGGTATTGCAACAACAAAAGCTGTCGTCTGGTCTTTTGTTGCAATTGTAATACTGGACTTAATCTTTGCAGCAATGTTCTTTTATTAGTACCTGAGGGTGAAAGAAAAAATGGGTATAGAAGTTAAAAACTTAATAAAATCATTCGATAAAAAAGTTATTTTAGATGATATTTCATTCAAAGTTGATGATGGAAAAATTTTATCTATAGTAGGTTTTAGCGGCTCCGGTAAAAGTACTGTGTTAAAACTTATAAGCGGATTAATTGAAAAAGACTCTGGAGAAATAAATACTTCCGGAGGTGATATTGCAATGGTTTTTCAGTATTCAGCGCTTTTTGATTCGCTTAACGTCTTTGATAACATATCTTTTGCTTTGCAGGAGAGAAAAGATTTGAGGGGTAAATATACAAGAAAAGAACTTGAAAAAATAGTTGCAGAAAAACTAGAGCTGGTAGGACTTTCAGGTATTGAAGAACAATTTCCATCAGAGTTATCAGGCGGTATGCAGAAACGTGTAAGTTTTGCCCGTGCAATTGTTACCGAGCCTAAAATAATACTTTATGACGAACCAACAGCCGGTCTGGATCCAATTTCATCTACACTTATAGAAGATTATATTGTTCGTTTGAAGAATGAAACAAATGCCGCTTCTATTGTTGTAACTCACCAGATGTCAACAATAAGAAGAACAGCCGATTCTGTTTTGATGTTGTATAATGGACATGCAGTTTTTGAAGGGACTCCTGAGGAGCTAATGGAACAAAAAACTCCATATACTAAACAGTTCGTCACTGCTTCAATCGACGGCCCTATGAAAATGCTGGGTTAGTCAAACAAAGAAATTATTATTAACAAAAAGGAAATATAACAAATGAAAATGTCACCATCATTTAAAGTAGGAATATTAACACTTGTAGCATTGATTATACTTCTATTTACTGTTTTGTGGATAAAGGGGCGTTCTTTTTCTTCAGCAGAACGAATTGAAGTCCATTTTAAGGATGTAAATGGAATGCGTCCGGGCTCCGGTGTTCAAATGATGGGACTTCGTGTAGGACAAGTAGAAGAAATTATACCTGTTGTTGATGGCGAATCAAGTTATGTAAAGATGAAATTTGTTATTACAGAACCGGGAATTACAATACCAAAGGCATCAATGCTTTCTATACAGCAGTCAGGTCTAATCGGCGAACAGTTTTTGGAAATCACTCCTCCGCGGGTTCGTTCTGTTTATATTCCTGTTGTTGGAAAAGAGCTTTTATCAAATGATGCTCCAGTTGAGATTAAATTAGATGATAAATATTATGATGTAGGTAATGTTAAGAAATCTCAGATAATGACTGCGAAGCTTGTTCCAGATGAGTTAAAGGACTATATAAAGACAAATTATGCTTATAAGGTAGACTATGTGGTAAATCTTCCGGGACTTATCATACCTCACTTTATGACCGGTAAGATTGTTACAGAGGATGGAGTTAAAAAATTGAGAATCGCTCCGCTGGATAATGCTCCGCTTCCATATCCTCAGCAAACTTCTCCATATACTATAATTGAGCCTATGAGAATTGCTGATTTTATGGATTTGCAGTACAAAGCAGCAGAATCTTTAACAGAAACAAACCGAATTATTAATGAATTGCTGAATGATAGTATGATTGCAGAAATCAGGCAGTCCGTAACTAACTTTAAGGATTTAACAGCTCAGGCGACAACAACGCTTGCTAAGACAGAAAAGCTTATAGAAACATCAAGAAATGATATAGATGCTGTTCTGTGGATGATGAGTGATGTTTCTACAAACTTTAATAAACTTGCGACTAATATCAACGGAATTATTGGAGATGAGAAGTTCAAACCGATGATGTATGATACAGCAGAATCTATTTCAAATCTTTCTAAACAGCTGACTCCAATTCTCGGGGCAGTCGATGCTAAAGCTTTTGGTGAAGACTTAAATGCAGTTATGACTAATTTGAATGAAATTTCAACTTCTGTGAACAAGATGACAAAAGATGAAAACCTTAAGACGAAGATTGAAACTTCTATTGATAACCTTAATGTAACAATGTGCGAAGTGTCAAATGCACTAGAAACAATTAATGGTGAAGATGGCGATAAAGAAGGGTTAAAACAGATTGTTGAAGATACATCAGAAACTGTGGCAAACCTTAAGAAATTCTCAGAGAAATTGAATAAGAGATTTTTACTGTTCAGACTGATGTTCTAGGGTTAAATATGAAAATTGGTTATGAAGACTCGGGCTTCATAACCAATTTATAGACTTGATTTATTCTTATGATGAAGTAATAGTTGTTGATTAGTTGACCATGAAGAACTTATAAATATCTATATCTAAAGCTTCTGCAATCTTTATCAGACGTTTAATGCTTGGTGTTTTTTTCCCACGCTCAATTTCTGACAAATAATCTTTCGAAATACCAGAAATTTCACTAAGTTTTTCCTGAGTGAAATTTTTCTGGGTGCGAAAATATTTTATGTTTTTTATAAGTAATTCGATTGTACTATTTGTCATACCGAAATTTTAATAATTATTTATACTTAATGTAACAGGCAAATAGCACGGTAAAGATATTTAGTTTTGTAAACAATCTGGCCGAAAATGTATGCAGGGATTATGTTTGTTGTAGAATACCTTTTGGGAGATTTAGTGTGATGTTAGATAGTGCAGTAAAATTTATTGAGGAAAAAATAGGAGATTTTAAACCTGAGATTGGTATAATACTTGGTTCAGGGCTTGGTGATTTAGCAGATGAATTCTGTAAAATTTCTATCCCTTATTCGGAGATTCCTGGATTTGAAACTTCTACAATTTCTGGACATAAGAGCAGACTTGTATTTGCAGAAATTAATGGCAAGAGTGTTGTTATGATGCAGGGACGGTTTCATTTTTATGAAGGACATCCAATACAAAAAGTTGTATTCCCTGTGAAAGTTATGAAGAAAATCGGAGTTAAGACTCTAATTGTTACAAATGCCGCAGGTGGAGTTAATGCTGATTTTAAGCCTGCTGATTTAATGATTATAACAGACCATATTAATCATATGGGAGTAAACCCCCTTATAGGGCCAAATGACGCTTCTATGGGAGAAAGATTTCCTGATATGAGCGAAGTTTATTCTCAAGAGTATGTGGAACTTGCAGAAAAAGCCGGCAAAAAACTTGGTATTGATTTACAAAAAGGTGTTTATATAGCGCTTACCGGTCCTTCATATGAAACTCCTGCCGAGGTGAAAATGGCTAGAATTCTAGGTGCTGATGCTGTTGGAATGTCTACTGTACCGGAAGCAATTATAGCTTCCTGGGCAGGGATGAAAGTTATAGGGTTAAGCTGTATATGTAATTCAGCTGCCGGCGTAAGCACAGTTGGGCTTTCACATGCTGATGTTATTGAAGCCGCTGGATTAGCAAAAGAAAAGTTTAAAAAGTTGGTAAAAGAAATTATAAGAGAATTATGAGATTAGATAAATTTTTAAAGGTTTCAAGATTAATTAAGAGAAGAACTGTTGCAAACACTGTTTCTGAAATGGGTCGTGTGCTTGTTAATGGCAATCCTGCAAAACCGGCTAAACAGCTGAAAATTGGTGATGTTATTGAAATTGAGTATTCAAACAGAGTGGAAAAAGTGGAAGTAATTGTTATTCCAACGGGAAATGTAAGCGTGCAGGAAGCATCGAGCCTGTACAAAGTTATAGAGGAGTAAATATGCCTGTAATAAATGAACATTTTACAATAAATACACAGGGAAATAATGATATTATAAATATAACAAAACATGTTCAGAATTGTGTTTACCAGCACGAACTTAAGGATGCCCTAGTTTGTGTATCAATTCAAGGCAGTACATCTGCTGTTACAACTATTGAATATGAAACGGGGCTTATACAGGATTTAAAAGAGGCTCTTGAAAGAATTGCTCCAACAGGAGCGGAGTATCATCATGATGAAATCTGGCACGATGGTAACGGTTACGCTCATGTCCGTGCGGCAATTGTTGGCAGCTCTGTTAATATAGCTTTAAAAGACGGACTTTTGAATTTAGGCACCTGGCAGCAAGTTGTATTGCTGGATTTTGATAATAAACAGCGCTCTAGAAATATAACAGTGCAGATTTTGTATTAATATGTTAATATAAATTTATGTTAAATCTATACATCACATCATCAAACCGCCGCGAGGGTAAGACTTTTTTGACAGCAGGACTTGCTGCAACAATGCAAAGTCTTGGATACTCAACAACTGTTTATAAGCCGATTCAAACAAACGGGATTGAACGTAACGGTTTTATGCAGTCACCTGATTTAACTTATGTAAAAACAATTGATCCATATATCAACACTCATTTTTCTTATTTGTATAAATCTGATTTAGAACCGCTTATAGCATCTGAACTTGAAAATGAACCGATTGATGTAGAGCTTATTTCAAGAGAGTATGGAAGGATTTCAAGCACATCCGACTGTACACTGCTCGATGGTGACTGCGGAATTTTAAGTCCAATAGCTCCTGCTGTTCAGACAGCTGATCTGGTAAAAAAACTCCAACTTCCGCTCCTGTTTGTGGTTACACCACGTGAGGATTCTATTAATGATACACTTCTTTCTATTTATACTGCTCAGGAAAAAGGGCTTGAAATAAGAGGTGTGGTTATAAATAATATTAAGGATGATTGTCCGAAAAATCTATTAAATGCTATTCCGAGGGTAATAGAGGAGTATACTAATATTAAAATACTTGGTCTAATATCACATATTGAAGGGAAAATATCTCCGGAAGATTTAATAACAAGTATCCTTAATGGAGTTGATATTGAAAGTATTTTTAATGTAAAGATTGAAAAACTGGAATTATGATAATTACTGCCGGAATCTATAAAGGGAGAAAAATTACTGCTCCTGACGAAAATATTACAAGACCTACTTTATCAAAAGTCAGGATGGGAGTTTTTAATACTTTATATTCAATACTTGGAGATTTTGAGGGTAAATCTTTTCTTGATGTTTTTGGCGGCTCGGGGGTAATGGGGTTGGAGGCTCTTTCGCGCGGATTTGAGGGTGTAACTGTTTTCGAGAAAAACAGAAAAGCGGCAGATATTATAAGAAAAAATTATAACCAGCTCGGGTTGAAACCTGATTTAAAAATAGGAGATAGCTCTAAATTAATAACCAGACTGGATAAGGTTTATGATGTGGTATACATTGATCCCCCATATATGAGTAACTTATATGAGAGTATCCTAAAAAATGTAACCGGAGGAATTATAGTTGTTGAGGGAATAAAAGATATTGGCTTTGAAGGGTTAGAACTCATTAAAACGAAAAACTACGGCGATAAATCTATTAATTACCTTAAAAACATATCGTTTTTCAAAGATTTGTAAATTTTTGTAACACTTGTCTAATATATTTGTTATAAATTTTTAATTCTGTGGAATTAAGAAAATATAGGATATGAAACGAGGATAATTATGCAAGGAAGTGACAAAAAATCAGTGAAAACGCCCAGTATAATAGTAGGGGGGGGGGGCTAAAACGCTCTCTATGAGCGGATTTAAGCGTTTATCTCTGGCTGCATGTGCAATATTGCTTACTCTGTCATCTACTGCTGAAGCACAGGATTTATCTTCCGGATATACACTTACACGTGTGGATGAGAAGGGTGAAAATACAATAACTAAGTTTGAGTGGAATTCAGAACTAAATAAGATGGTTCCAGTATATTACCGTGTGGATTTGGTTCAAAAAGAATACGGCTCAGGTAAAGATGTGAAATACTTTGAGTGGAGTGATGATAGAATATTTGAGGAGATTTCGGTTCCTACCGAAGGAAAAACAACCATTACAGCAGGATATGACGCTTCCAACCTGCAAGAACCACTTGTTGGGTCTTCTTATATTGAAGACGTAAATGGTGATTTTGTAGAGAATGATGATGTTATGGGCGGTGCTATTTATAATATAGATTTTATTAAGAATATAAAAGGCAACTTTATTGCTAATAGCGCTAGCTTGGGTGGTGCAATCTTTAATGGTGGAAAATTTTCAGAAATTTCGGGAAATTTTATAGGCAATAGTGCACGGGATGCACATAATGCTGCAGGTGGAGCTATTTATAATAGAGTGACACCTAATCCGGAAAGCGTTTTAGAATCTTCAGAGGCAGAGTATTCTGAAGCTGCCTTCAATATAAGCGGTAATTTTATAGGTAATTCTGCAGTGGCTTTGTCTGGGGCTGATCCTGTATCGCTTGCATTGTATGCCCTAAGCACAACTGGTATGGGTGGTGCAATTGCTAATAATGCTAGTATTGGTAATATTACCGGAAACTTCATCGGTAACTACGCTTCTGGGGAATATGCCTATGGCGGAGCGATTAGTAACAGAGGCAATATTGACAACATCACAGGCGATTTTATTGGGAACTATGCGGTTGGCTCTGGGGAATATGCCGAAGCCGCAGGCGGTGCGATAGCTAATTCTTATGGAGAAATAAAAAACATTACGGGCAACTTTATTGGAAATAATGTACAAAGTGAAGGTTTGGCTGTCGGCGGAGCGATTTCTAATGAAGATTTAATTGGTGAATGGGATTATGATGAAGGGAAACTTGTCAGCGGAACCGGTATAGTTAACTCTTCATTTTACGGTAACTATGCAAAAGCAGACGGTGAAAATGCTTTGGCTGCCGGCGGAGCTATTATGACATTTACAGACCTTAATATAGTAGCCAAAGACGGATATACTTCTGTCTTTAGCGGTAATTATACAGAAGTCAATGGTGAACGAGATGATAATGCAATTTATGCAGGGTATGGTTCGACCATCAACTTTGAAATGAAAAACGGCGGTAAGTTTGTTATGGCCGATAATATCCGCGGTGATGCAGCTCCGCAAGACGCTAGCTTAGAGCGCATAACGGTGCTGGAGAGTTATAAAGTCAATATAACCGGGGATAATATAGACAATACAGCATTTTATATGCTCAGTGATATGTATGATGCTGATTTGACTGTCGGTCAAACCACCTTGAATACAGTAAATGACAGTATCCATACTTATGACGTTAATAATTTTACCCTCTCAAATAATACTAAAATGGTAGTTGATGTAGATCTTGCAAATGAAACAATGGATAGATTTACTTCCAATGGTTATGGCGAGCATAATGGCGACCTTATTGTTTCGGGGATGAATCTTTTATCAGATTCAAAAAGCGACAGTGCAGAAATCTATTTTGCCGAACAGGGGTTGAAAGATAATGTCTTGAATGGAACCGGAGAACTTCCGGACAAATATCAGACAGCTTATACTCCAATATATAAATACAATGTAAATTATGATAACCGAGCAGATGGCGGATATTTTGTATTCAATCGCGGCGGTCTAAACTCTTCCGA
>ERZ779658.499-NODE-499-length-41206-cov-3.395300_pt1 | contig 41206 bp, 30 predicted proteins | sample MGYA00511485_ERZ779658 | MGnify/ENA primary metagenome ERZ779658 (study PRJEB29588, sample SAMEA2162182) | human gut metagenome | biome: human gut; feature: human-associated habitat; material: faeces | place: Denmark | collected 2008/2010 ... | reverse complement strand
TTCTGTGTTCTCATGTGCGCAAGGCGTGCCGCCCCAAACGCCATTGACATAGTTAATGACATCACCAGCGTTTGCGGTCGCGGTTTCGGTATAAGAGCCGTCGCTGTTGTGCAGCTTGGCGGCGGTGATGGGGATAGTCACCGCCTTATTGCCATTTGCATTATACTGATAGGTTTCGGCCTCCGTGCCGGGTGTGCCCTGCTGAATGTACTTGCCGGTGCCGTTGCTGGAGCAGATGTCCGCACCGCCCTTGGTGGTGTAGATGGCGCCAATCGCCGTTACGCTGCCGTTCACATCCATCTTCGCATCAACCAAGTCGTTATTGGAGCGGTTGTATGCCTTACCCGGCGCATAGGCCACAGACTTAAACTTGCAGGGGCCCCAGACAAAGTTGTCGGAGTTCCACTCATCGCTGTCATAGAAATAGATATTCTTCCCGTTTGCAACCGTCAGGCCAGCGCCCTCGGCAATATTGACCTCAACGCCCGCCAGCAGAGCTGCATCCTGATTGATGGTCGCATTGCCGGACTGAATATTGATGGTAATGTTGTTGGTGATAGGCAGCACATAGCTTGCAGAGTCAACATCCATGCCTGCAAGCGTCAGCGACAACGTGTTCAATGCCGCCTCGCCGTTTACTGTGAATACAAGACGGTCTGTCTTTTCATCGTAATCCTTAGTAAAGCTACCGGATTCCACTTTGAACATACCGGTGTCGCCAATGAAATTAATAGCAGTAGTATATGTGGTTTTCATTGCAAAAACGCCGCTGAAAACAATTTCGTTGGCGCCTGCGTTCAGCGTCAGGGGAACCTCAATATTCTGAACGAAATACTGGGAGAAGGGGAAAACCTTGTTGCCCATATTGGAAGATGCGCTACCGCCACGGAAGTCTGCAATCTGATAGAATTCGTACACCGTAGCGCCGGATTCCGCCAGAACAGAGCCGCTGCCGGAGATAAAGCCCCACGCATAGAGCTTGCCGCCATTCTTCACCGTGATAGAGCTGTTATCCGCCATTTTAATATAGCCATAATCGCCCACAGGACGACCCTGCTGACCGCCGCCAGCTGCAAAATATCTGCCGCCCAAACTGATGGCACCATTGACGGTAATAGAAGTGCCTTCGCTCATCGTCAGCGTTCGGAAAGGCTTAGACTCGGGAGTCGTCCGAATCGCCGCAGGAGCATCCGTATACAGCGTTCCCGCCTCATCAAACGGAATCAGCAGGGTAATACCCGTCGGGATGGTATAAGTACCGCTGATCGAACCGTTTGTAGCCAATGTGATTTTGGACTGACCGTTTGTCTGCGCATAAGCAACCGCTTCATTCAGGTCTGCAAACCGCTGGCCGCCGGTTTCAAACAGGGCCGCCGTTTTACTTGCGAACCGCGCTGTGATAGTGCAGTCATTTTCAATGTTCAACGCAGCCTTTGCAGACGTGCTGATATATTTCTCGTTAGAAACATCATACCAGCCCATGAACTGATAACCATCCGCTGGGGTCGCCACTACCTGATAAGCAGTCATGGAGCTTTGCGTGTTGCTATATTTCTCGGTAATGAGTTTTCCGTCTACTGTATAAGTACCGTTTTCAGCAGGCACGAAAGTCGCAGTTGCATTGACATCGCTTACCAGAACCACGTTGGTAAGGGTGATCTTCGTAGCAGCACTGGTGCTGCCAGACTCGATGTATACTTTAACGCTCTCGTTTGCCGCCAGTTCCTTGGTAAAACTGGCACCCGAAGAAACCTCTGCACCATCCACCTGAATTTTTCCGCTGTTCTGCTCAATAGAGTAGTCAAAGGAAAGGGTTGCTGTTGTCGACTTCTTATTTGTAATTGTCAGTGTGGATTTATAGGATGTATCGCCGCATGTTCCACCCGTGCTGGTAGCTGCGCCGATAATGCTCGTACCATTGGCCGACCAAGCATCATCTGCATCACCTTCAAAACTCAGCCCGATATTTTCGTCGGTTAAACCTGTCACAGTGCCACTGGTTGCTGCAAACGCTGTCATGGTCACATTTGGAAGCAGTGCCATGACCATGCACATGCAGAGCACAAGCGAAAGGAATCGCTTCAATGTGCTTTTCATTTCTTTATTACCTTCTTTCTTTGATGATTTCTGGCGTTTATTTCTATGTAAATGCTGAGTCCCGCCGCAAATGCGATGGCTGCCCAGACATGAGAAAGGTGGAATAGCATCCCCGTAGAGGACGTCCGAAAGAATTCATCAATGAAGCGGAACGCTCCATAGGATGCCATATAAAGTGGGTAAATACTGCCGGGGTTCTTGCTCTTTTTCACTCTGGGGATGAGCAGAATCAGCATCACAATATAATAGAGGATCTCGAGTTCCCTTGTTGGGAAGTGAACGTGCGTTCCCGGTATGACTAAGCCAGCGCAGCATCCAGAGACGATGCAGTTGACCCGGGCGCACATGACGGTGAAGACCATACACGGCGTAAACAGGTCACACACCAGCCCCAGGTTCCGCTTCGTCAGCTTCGCACCGGCCCAATAGACCAGTGGCATAAAGAACACGCCGCCGAACAGACTTATATTACCAAGACTGTCCGGATTAAAGCCGGTCTCCAGGAAAGCAAAGATCTTCACACTGAGTACACCGATCAGGGTGTGCAGCACAGCTACGGGAAAGACGGCATACAATGGCATTTTCAGCCGCTTCCGCACCATTGAGAGCCAGACACAGCACACAGCCGTGGCAAAAAGCAGGAGCAGAAAGAGCGCATGTTCCTTCCCCCATGACAGAATTTCATTCAATGTTTCCTCACCTTCTTCCCGATCCGGCCTCTTACTTCTAGGCACCAGCACAAATAAAAGAGATTTAGTGCCAGTACAATCGCTCCAATAATCGCTACATACATTGAATTTTTGCAATAGAACAACCACGCAAACAGGTCTCCAAAGAGCTTGCATACTGCAATCGACACTTTGCAGTTGGGAGCAATTTTCTTGGCGGCAATCACAAATTCCGCTGCCATAATCAGGTCGTCCGCAAATACCGTATACAGCATTCCGTTCCATTCAGGGATACGGAACAGCACGGCAAGCAGCAGACCCATCAAAATCATTGCGATGGAGTAGATGAGCACACCGCGCAACCGAAAGCGGCTGTGTAAATACCGCATATTCTGAAACAAAATCACGGCATCCAAGGTCAACCAGAGAATGTGCCCCCACATACCGCCGGAAAAAATCAACGCATTAACTTCCCAGCAGAAATTGAGACAGCCTGCCGCCAATGGCATACAAGGCATTCGAGGGGCAGCGTCTTGCCCTCCTTTAATGACCAGAACATATGTCAGCGACCAAAGGGCAATTTGTAAGTAATCAAATATCATTTCACGCTATCAACCGGAGTTACCTTTTCTTTCATGTGCGGCCCAAGCCTGTTTCGTGCCGGAGCCGCCCGACAGTATTTTCATCCGTGGAAACGCGCTGGTTCAGAAGACAATCTTGCCGGTTTCGTCGAACACATACTCTCCAGCAGGAAGCAGGCCGTTGGTATCAGTGACCCAATAGCTTCTGCCGTGAACGACCTCACAGTTGGAGGTTCTTACATAATAGTAATCACCGTTCAACCGAATGAGCCCCGCGCCGGTCAGGACGCCGTCCACATAGTAGTACAGGCTTCCATTCTCGGCAACAATGCCGTTCTTTACATCCGGAGTCGGATCGGGGTCAGGATTGGGATCAACGACCGGAGGATTAATCATCTTACCATCCGTGCCAAACGTATACGGACCGGCGGGAAGAAGATCGTTGGTATCAGTGACCCAATAGCTTCTGCCGTGAACGACCTCACAGTTGGAGGTTCTTACATAATAGTAATCACCGTTCAACCGAATGAGCCCCGCGCCGGTCAGGACGCCGTCCACATAGTAGTACAGGCTTCCATTCTCGGCAACAATGCCGTTTTTCGGCTTCTCAGGGAAAATGATCCTACCAGCGTCATCAAAGGTATAGGTGCCCGCGTCCAGCAGGCCATTTGTCTTGGTGATCCAGTAGGTTCGGTTGCAGACAAACGCACCGTTCGAAGTTCTGGCATAGTAGTAATTGCCGTCAATCTTCATTAGGCCGTTTGCGATAATGACGCCATCAACGCAATAGTAGTAGTTGCAGGACGCGTTATCTCGATAGATCCCATTGGGGCAACCGGAAAAATGCACGATCACACCGTTCTCATCAAAGCAATAACGGTTGCCTTCTGGCAGGTCGTACCCATTGTTCTTCTCAACAACATACTCTTCGATTTCCCCTGTCTTCTTGACTGCCTTACCATCCTCGCCGAAGTAGTAATAGTTGACCTCGCCGTTCTCCTTGACAACGCGCTTCAGGCCGGCTTCTTCTTCGATGATGCCGCTGTTGAGCCAATAGGTGTCCGCTCCGACGCTGTAAACACCGGTAACGTCGCTCTGGAATACGCCTTCCGCATCAAAGACGCAGCGTGCTTCTTCCATTGCTCCATCGGGGATCAGCGTCGCGATTCCGGTAGCAGCATAGCCGGTCTCGGGATCGAGATAGTAGGTCTGACCGTCGATTTCGGTCCAACCGGTTTTCTGCGGCTTCCCGTCCTTGTAATACTGTCTGCCCTGCTCGCTCTCAAGCCAGCCGGTCGGGCACGGGATCACTTCGCCTTTTGCGATAAGCTCATTACAAACCGTGCAATACGTATCGCCGGTGTAACCGGGTGTCGTAAGCGTTGCTTCGACCGCATTGCGAATCTCCGGCTTGTGACCGGTAGCCGGGATCACTTCCTGTTTAACAATGACTTCGTTGCAAACAGAGCAATGCTTGCCTTCCGTCAGGCCGGTCTTGGTGCAGGTCGGCTCAACTGCCGGATCAATGACCTCGGTATGTCCCTTGGCGGGGATCACTTCCTGCGCAACAAGGACTTCGTTGCAGACAGAGCAGTGCTTGCCCTCGGTCTTGCCGGGTTCGGTGCAAGTCGGCTCAACAGCCGGATCAATGACCTCGGTATGGCCCTTGGCAGGGATTTCTTTCTGGGCAACGAGTACAGTATTGCAGACGGAGCAGTGCTTGCCTTCCGTCAGGCCAGGCTCGGTGCAGGTCGGAGCCTTTGCTGCGTCAATGACTTCGGTGTGCCCCTTGGCTGGAATGACCTCAACGCCGGAGAGGATCGCATCACAGACAGAGCACTTTGTTCCGGACGTATGGCCGGGCTCGGTGCAGGTGGCCGGTTTTTCGGGGATCTGAACAGGCGTGTGGCCGGTCGCGCTGATGGCCTCTGTTTTGGTCTCATTGCAGCGCGTGCAGGTAAACGTCTTGACACCGGCGTTTTCACAAGTCGGAGCGGTCGTGATCACACCATCGTCCCAAGCGTGGCCAAGCGCGGGAATGACCTTGCCGTCTGCGATCTTTTCGTTACAATCCTTGCAGTAGGTGTCGCCGGTGTAGCCGGGCTCGGTGCAGGTTGCTTCCTTGGCATTACGAAGTTCTGTGTTCTCATGTGCGCAAGGCGTGCCGCCCCAGACACCGTTGACATAGTTAATGGTGTCGCCAGCCTTGGCGGTCTTCGTCTCGACATAGGAGCCGTCGGCGTTGTGCAGCTTGGCAGGGGTGATGGTAATTGAAATATCGTTACTGCTGGAGTTGTACTGGTGTGTAACGGTCTCTGTGCCGGGTGTACCCTGCTGGCTGTACACACCGGTGCCGCCGCTGGAGCAGATGTCCGCGCCACCCTTGGTGGTATAGATAGCGCCAAGGGCCGTCAGCGTACCATTGACATCGATTTTGACATCCTTCAGATCCGCATTGGTACGATTATAAGCCTTGCCCGGTGCATAAGCTACGGACTTGAATTTGCAGGAACCCCAGACAAAGTTGTCGGAATTCCACTCGTCGCCGTCGTAAACATAGATGGTCTTTCCGCTGGCCACTGTCAAATCAGCACCCTCGGCAATGTTTACCTCGACGCCAGCCAGCAGCGCGGCATCCTGATTGATGGTGACCTTGCCGGACTGGATATTGATGGAGATATTATTGGTGATGGGCAGCACATAGCTTGCAGAATTAACGCTCATACCGGCAAGCTTCAGGGCCAGCGTATTCAGCTCTGCCTCACCGTTGACCGTAAGGATCAGACGGTCGGTCTTTTCATCATAGTCCTTGGTGAAGCTGCCGGAAACCACCTTAAACATGCCGTTGTTACCAATGAAATTGATGGAGGTGGTATATGTGGTGCTCATTGCGTAAACGCCGCTGTAAACTTTCTCGTTAGCGCCAGCATTCAGGGTCAGGGGCACTTCAATATTCTGCACGAAGTACTGAGAGAAGGGGAATACCTTATTGCCCATGTTGGAGGACGCGCTGCCGCCGCGGAAGTCTGCGATTTGATAGAACTCATATACGGTTGCACCGGATTCAGCCAGCACAGAACCGCTGCCGGAGATAAAGCCCCAAGCATAGAGACTACCGCCGTTCTTTACTGTGATGGAGCTGTTGTCCGCCATTTTAATATAGCCATAATCGCCCACAGGACGCCCCTGCTGACCGCCGCCGGCAGCGAAATACCGGCCGCCCAGGCTGATCGCGCCATTGACTGTGATGGAAGTGCCCTCGCTCATCGTCAACGTCCGGAACGCTTTAGATGCCGGGGTCGTGCGGATTGCCGCAGGAGCATCCGTATACAGCGTCCCTGCTGCATCAAAGGGAATCAGCAGTGTAATTCCGGCAGGAATGGTGTAGGTACCGCTGATAGAACCATCGGTAGCCAGGGTGATCTTGGACTGACCGTTTGTCTTTGCGTAAGCAACCGCCTCATTCAGATCTGCAAACCGCTGACCGCCGGTCTCAAAAAGCGCAACGGATTTGCTTGCAAATTTTGCCGTAATGGTGCAGTCGCTTTCAATATTCAGCGCTGTGCTTGCGGCAGTTGCTATGCACTTGCCGGTGGTCAGGTTGTACCAGCCAAGGAACTGATAACCCTCTGCCGGGGTTGCCACCACCTGATAAGCCGTCATGGAGCTTTGTGTGTTGCTGTATGTCTCTGTGACAGTCTTGCCATCTACTGTATAGGTACCATTTTCGGCAGGCACAAAGGTCGTGGTCGCAGTTACATCAGAAACCAGCGCCACATTGGTCATGGTAATTTTTGTGGCTGTGGTGCTACCGGATTTGATATAAACCTTGATGCTCTCGCCAACGGCAAGCTCTTTGTTAAAGGCACCATTTGCAGTGACGGCAGTTCCGTTTACTTTGATCGTACCGCTGTTCGCCTCAATGGCATAATTAAACGACAGTGTGGCTTTCGTAGCTTTGTTGTTTTTGATGGTTAGAGTGGAATCATAGTGCGTGTCGCTACAGGTTCCTCCGACAGAGACAACTGAACCAGTGATTGTTGTGCCTGTTGCACTCCACGCATCGTTTGCATCACCAGAAAAGCTCAGGCCAATGTTGGAATCACTCAGACCTGTCACGGTGCCGTTTGTTGCCGCAAATGCAGGCAGCGTAATGGCAGGCACTAATGCCAGCACCATAACTGCCACCAGCAGCAGGGATAAGAACCGTTTGGATATTCGTTGGATCATGATTGTTTTCTCCTTCTCGGTTTAGATTTTGAGGTTTTCATTTCAGCGTAAATGCTTACGCCGAGTAATAATGTAATGAGTGCCCACAGATGTGCCCGATGGAACAGGCCGGAAATATCCGACTCACGGAAAAATTCGATAATAAACCGAAATGCTCCATAGCATATCATGTAGACCGGGTAAGCGCGTCCATGCAGCCGTTCTTTCCAAATTCGCGGACACAAGACGGCGAGCAGGATCAGGTAAAAGACGATCTCCGCCTCTCGCGTTGGGAAGCGTATCCCGTTTGTCCCCGGAATCGGAAGCCCGCGGCAGCAGCCTGACAAAATGCAGTTGATTCGGGCGCACATGACCGTAAAGACCATGCAGGGGGTAAAAACATCAAAGACTTTCTTGGGCGGTCTCTTTGAAATTTTTGCACCGAGCCAATACGCCAGCGGCATCAGGAACACGCCACCGAACAGGCTCATGTTTCCAAGGCTGGCTTTGTCAAAGCCGGTTTCAAGGAACGCAAACGCCTTCACTGTCAAAACGCCGTAGACCGTATGTGCAATCGCAATCATGATTGCTACATACCATGCCATATTCAGCCGTTTCCGCAGCAGTGCGAGCCATACCGCGGTAAATGCTGCGCCGACCGACAAGAGAATCAACAGTGGTATTTTATCTTGCAATAGAATCACCGCCTTTCGCCGAAACCAAAAGCGGAGAGTCATCGCCTTCGGTGGTTTGAATATGCCGTTCGAGCTGATCTTCGGAGAAACGATTCTTTATAAAATGTGCCGGTGCGCCGCCTACAATGGTGTATGGCGCAACATCCTTTGTTACAACGCTGCCTGCCGCCACAATCGCATCTGCACCGATGTGCACACCTTTTAAAATAATCGCTCCTGCTCCGATCCATGCCCCTCTTGCGATCACCACATCCTGATCATCTTCTGCGGTTTTATCCGCATCCGTCAGTTCTATGATGTGCTTACCGATGATGTCCTTGCGGTGATCTCCTGTAATGATCGTGACACCGGGACCAAACAAGGCATAATCCTCTATGTAAATTTTCGCCCGTGTTGTCCAGAAGCGTGCATTTACTCCGATAGAGGCATGGTTTCCAACATGAATGTTCGACAGGGGGAAGAAGTCACCGCCCGAATCAATGTGCGAATCTTTGCCGCACTCGGCAAATGAGCGTTTGATATCCGGCTCAACGATTGCGTGGTATAAAACCGCTTTCAATTTACGAATGGCTCGGTATATCATGATTTCTTCACCCCCTTCTCTCCGGTATCGGTGTATTCCGTGAATGGTCGGTGCAAATCACATATCACATAGCGATGATGCCCATACTGCTGATCCGGCGGTATTCCGCCTCGCCAGTCTCCGTATTTCTGGGTGAGATAGGCATCATACTGAGCCGGAACACGAACCGGAATCCCTTCAAACTTCAACCAGACTCCGTCGCCATATTGCTCTTTGGGCGCATATTCCAACGGAGAAGTTGAGTTCGCATGATTGCACCAGATATCACTGCCGTCAGTAGAAAAAGAGGAAATAAAGCGGTCAAATGCTGCTGTTTCCGCAGCAGTATCATGCTTATACCCGAAAAGGCGGAAGAGCAGCCAATACCAATTGGCCCGTACCATACCGAGGTTTTGCGGTGACAAGCGGTTATAATTCAGTCTGACACGCCGCGCTGCCTCAAAGATTGCTCGCTTTTTTCGGAACATTTGGTGCTCGCGTTCGGTGCGCCACTGTCCATCCAACGGGAATATATCAATGAACACTCCATGGTTGATTTTCAGGCGATCCGCCATCATCTCTATGTAGGTCGTTCTGCTGTCGCGTAATTTGCTTCCGAGGAGATAGTATTGGGGTTCGGAATGATAGTTCTGCAGGAAGCACCATTCCGGCAATATTTGGGGAGCTTTCCTGCAGAATATTTCGTAGTCTTTTCTCGGAAGTGCAACATCAATGTCATCATCCCAGGGGATGAAACCGCCATACTTCACTGCGCCGAGTGCGCTGCCGCAGACGAGATAGTAGGTTAGATTCAACTGTTCACATATAGATAAGAACTGTTGCAACAATCCAAACTCGATTTCTTGCAGTTCAGTCAATGGGGTTCACCTCGTTTCTACTTCTTCTTTCCGAATCTCAGCAATCTGAAAAGCACATATATTGCAAGCGTGTTCTCAGAGTGCAAGGCAAAATGTAAAACCTTTCGTTTATAACCGGATGGCTTTTCCGAAGCAACGGCGGACCGGTATAACACCGTCTGACAAAATTCACGCCACCACTTCTTGAATTCCGTATAGCTTCTGTCGATGATAAACGGATTGGCAACAATGATAATACTCGCGTCAAATGCCCATCGGGATAATGTCCTGTCGGTGATTGGCAAGGGAAAGCGCCCCTTTTCAGACATGACCCCGAAGGTCTGTTCATATGGCTGCGTGTAATCCCTTGAGGATAACATGGCCGATCCCGGTACAATGGTATAATAGTAACTGGCATCCTTACTAAAGCGAATCGACCGGCAATGATGCAGATACTGAAAAACAAACAGCATATCTTCACCGATAGACAGTTCCGGCAGGAATGCGATGTGCTCTCTGCGAAGCGTCTGTAGAGAAAACAGCTTGTTCCAAACAGAAAAAGCAATTCCATATCTGAGCTGCCCGCAAAAATAGGAATCGACCCAGTCGCCATCCAGCATAAAGGTTTCAGGCATAGGACTTAGCGCAGAACCGTTGCGGTCACTGCGAACGACATCAATCACAGGGAGCACTCCGGGACTGTACAGCGTGTGCAATGTTTCCAGATAATTTGCCGATACCGTATCATCACTATCAATAAAGCAAAGCAGTTCCCCTGAAGCGGCTGCTATTCCTGTATTCCGTGCAGAACTGACCCCGGCATTTTCCTGACGAATTAGATGGATACGAGCATCTTGAGCAGCTTTTGCTGCCGCAATTTCTGCTGTTTCGTCTGTGGATCCATCATCAATAATCAGCAATTCAAAATCCGGGTAGGTCTGCCGCAAAACTGTGTCTATGCATCTTCCAATCACACCTGCGGCATTATAAGCCGGTACAACAATACTAATCATTTTTGAGGACTCCTAACACCGTTGTAACAGCCGGTCATATACCTGCTGGAGCTGCCGATCTATGTGTTCATCGGAAAATTTACTGTAATCTACCTGCCTTGCACGCTGCTTTATCTCGGCACGGCATTTATCGTCACTCATCTTGCGGAGGCCTGAAGCAAGTGCATCTGTCGAAGACGCTGCAATCAGCAGCCCATTCTTTCCGCTCTCGATGATCTCGCCGTTTCCGCCTACATCCGTCACAAGGCACGGCAACTTTGCTGCGCATGCCTCCAAAATAGAAATGGAGAGATTTTCATGCAAAGAGGGAGAAAGAAAGAAATCAGAAGCATTCAGGTATTTTTGAATCTGTTCCTGCTGCCCGGCGAAAATCACTCGCTTCGCATGCCGTAGGGCGGCACATTCAGACTGCATCTCCTGCAGATAATCGCCGTTTCCTACGATCAACAGGCAAAGCTCCGGCGGCCAACTCTCATCCAGCTGCTTTAACGCATCGACCAAGTAAGACAGTCCCTTTTCTTTCGTGACCCTGCCGACATAGATGCCGATTCTTGCATTCTCCGGAAGGTTCAACTCCATGCGCAGCGCACGCTTTTCTTCCTCACTGCAATTGGGATATTTCGGCATTCGGTTATACACAAACGGAAGCATTTTCTTCTTGTATCGTCGAAACACATCACGCTGTGATGCCTGCTCATAGACGCATGAAATTCCATCCGATAAGCCAAAGATCATCGGTTCCACCACATGCCTACATACCCAGCGCTTTATCGGCGAGTAGTACACCAGATCGCTGAACATACCATGAACGGTCACAAGAATCTTCCCGCGGCCGGAAAGCTTTGCGCCGAGAACAGCATTTAGGCTTTCCATTCCTGCTCCACGGATGTGGACGATATCCGGATCCACTTTGCGAATGGCTCTGCGGTAAAAGCGGATATCTGAAAGGCTGATTCCGCAGTGGCAGTTGTTCAATACCACCGGGACAAATTCAAAATGGTCCGACAGCGTTTCCCGACTGCTCAGCGCTTTATATTCTGTTTTCAATCCGCCGTTGCTGGCGGTCGTTACATACTGCTGAACGACTCGGGTTCTTGGCATGTTGAGCCTCCTCGGTACAGTTCATTTTGATTATTTTTTCTGCAATGGCAGATGCCAAAAGATTTTTTGCGGCATATTGCAGAAATTTCGTATGCCTTTTTTCTATTTCTTTCTTCGGCGCCGATATAGCTGCCTTTAAGGCATCGGAAATGGCGCAAGAGATATCCCGGTTTGGGTCAACGACATACAAAAAATCTTGATAACACTTCGGCATACCATCCAGAAGGAAGGCAACCGTTGGCTTTCCGCTTGAAAGATACTCTATGTCCTTGGAGGGGAAAGAGTATTTCGTATACTCCTCATTGTTCGGCCGAGGGTTTACAAGCACTGCGGCAGATGAAATGTATTCCTGTACCTTTTCCGGCGATACTTGCCCCGGAAGAATGATTCTCGAATCTTCCATGGCACATTTCTGTAGATATTCCACTGCGTCACCGTTCCCGCATAAAATCAAGCGATAACTGCTGTCTTGCAGCAGGGAAAACGCTTCTACCAAAGAGCGGATTCCAAATCTGAAATACAACTTGCCGGCATATACGATATTGACGGTTTCTGCATGAGCGGTACTATTACGATTTTCGGGAATCGAATCTACGATTCCCTCGGCAACAACATATGGTCGATCCGTTAACTGCAACGCTTTTGCCATAGCTTCTGTCAGAACCACAGATGTATCGACGCATTTGATATGTTCCTTAATTGATTTGATATCGAACCCTTTAAAGAAGTTATAGAGAAAACCTCTTTTTGCTTCGAGGTTCATATATTGCGGAAGATCGGGAACAATAAAGCAGATCCTGATTTTTGGGTTCAGCTTTTGGGCATAGGCTGCTGCCGCTAGAAACGGATCGTGTGCGCTGTATACAATGATCAACTTTTCTTCATTGCCATCCAATGCAAACGCGCGAACTGCCTTTTTCAAAGCGCGCGCCCTGGACAAATTTCGGAAGCCCCAGATGTTGTTAAACGAAACATACCGGCATATATACTGAGGGTTTGTGAAACCGGAAAAACGCAGACTGCGGCTTTGATTCGGATAATGCCCGATAAAGGGGGCAGAGATTACTTGGGTGTCAGTGACCTCTTTCAAGCCTCTGATCAGCTTTAACTGCATTTGGTTTGCTGAGAATTCTACACTTTTCTTTGCCTGAGCAATCACTTCGGCTTCATTCTCTTTTGCAAAAACACCGCAAAGGAACAGTACATCCATGTCAAACCCTCTTATACTTTCTGAGGCCTCGCGCCGTATAGGATAGAAATACGGAGAGTGACTTTAGCAGAGAGAGTTTTTCAACCTTGCGGTAGACCTCCCATCTGTTTTTTGCCGATTGGACCTTGCTATGTGACCTTGAGCCTTCCACTATCCGATAGTCTGCCAATGGCTCGCAACATGCCGATGCAGAATAGCCCTTTTTGAGCAATTGAAGCCAATACACCAGGTCTTCGTGATAATAGTCAGCGGAAAAGCGGTTATTATCGACTACGTTTTTAGCCAAAAGAGTGGTGGAGCAGCTAAATACGCTTTCTTTCAGCATATCGTCATAGGATGTCTGCGCTGGCACAATATAGTCGGATATTTTTTCCCCATCGCTGCTGATTAGCGAGTACGAGCAGTAAATGATTTCCGAGCCGGAATTCAACGCGACCGCGAGCTGTTTTTCAAGCTTGTCGCTATGCCATATGTCATCACTGTCTAACAGTGCGACCCATTCGCCTTCGGATAATTCCAAACCTCGATTTCTGGTTTTAGCTGCCCCCAAATTGTGAGTGTTCCGAAAAAGCCGAATTCTATCATCTGTGTTTACAAAGGCTTGAACAACATCAACGGTATGGTCTGTGGAGCAATCATCAATAACCAACAGAACCCAATTGGTATATGTCTGAGATTGTACCGAGCGAATCGCTTCACCTATGTATTTTTCTGCGTTATACGCTGGCATCACAACGGAGACCAATGGATGCTGCATCGCTGCCTGCCCGTGACAGGTAGAGGTTTTCTGTAGTGTTTCCATCAGCGCGCTCCTTCGTGTGTAAAAATTAACGACACCGTTTTTGCAAGGCATTTGATATCCATAAGCACTGATCGTTTTTCTATGTACTCCATGTCATAGACGATTTTTTCTTCCGGCTCCAGCTCATAGCCACCATTGACCTGTGCATATCCCGTTAATCCAGGTGTTACGACCAGCCGATTTGAAAATCCCACGATGTACTTTTCAAACTGCTCATAGAAATACTGCCGCTCTGGTCTCGGCCCGACAAAGCTCATATCTCCAACCAAGATATTCCAGAGCTGGGGGAGCTCGTCTATCCGCGTCTTGCGCAAGAATGCCCCAAACCGGGTACAGCGCTTATCTTCTTTATCCGCCCACTTGGGGCCGTTCACCTCCGCATCATGATTCATTGTCCGAAATTTGTAGATTACAAACGGTTTTCCGCCCTTTCCAAGCCGCTCCTGCTTGAAAATTGCACCGCCTGGCGAATCAAACACTATGATCAATGCGATAATCGCCATTGGAATTGCTAATACTATAAGTCCTATCAAAGCGAAGAAAAAATCAAAGAGCCTCTTCACAAGGAGGTATGACCATCGTTCTTGAATGCGGGGAAACGCAATATGAACGGTAGCATGTTCTTTGGCTTTTTCAGTGATTTGATAGGAAGCCGTGACTTCCACCATAATTCATCTCCATCGTGTCATTCTAATTCCTTTTCGCTGTCAGCTGTCTCCACCCAATCTTCTCTTGCATTGGGGCGGACGAAACTGTACACCTGCTCAAAAGTCCATTTCGTTGTATCTTCGCTGTCCTTGATCTCATCAGACAGTACTCGGGCTGCAAAAGAAAGCATCGTGTCAAAAATCTGATGCAGCAGCATGTCCACATTTGTGTCAGGACGAAATACCGGTCGGATTTCATCAAACAACGAATGGAAATACTTCAGATGCTCATCATACGCATGACGTCGGCAACTGACAGAATAGTAATATTGCAGGTAAAACCGGCAATCATCTGGTTTATGGAGAATGAATTCCCAGCAAGATTTCCACAAAAGGAAACAACGCTCTTTCCAATTCAGTCCGCGTATCCGCATAACCGGAAGCGATTTTCGCACATGCTCTGCCAAGCACACATCTTCCATATGAAATGTTGCTTGAAGAAGCGAATCCTTGCTGTCATAACAGCGATAGATATACGCCTCATTGATTTGTGCATCTGCCGCGATCAGCTTTGTTGTCGTCCGTTCCAGACCATACTGTGCAACAATTCGGACGGTGCTGTTGAGCAGAGCCTCACGCACTTCATTTAAATTTCTCATACAACAGGCCCTTCCATAAAGTAAGTGATCACTATACGAGTTTCAAAAAAGAAGCGGCTCACAACAAGGGTGAATCAATAAGCCGCACTAATTTGTTCAAAACGCTTCGTAGAGTATGTCACTCAATGGGGTGCGCGAAGAACGCAGATGTTCTACACCCCAAAAGCATTCACCTCCTCAAAGAAAAAATGCCTTGAATCACTGCATTTCATAGAGTATGTCACTCAATGGAAGCACGGATTGAAAGGCATAAAATCCACCGTATTCAATTGCTTTTAAGTAGAATGACACACAACTTTGACTGCTGATATTAGAGGCCAACCACATTTAATTTGTTCATATTGGATCGTTTCAGTTCCATAGAAGAATGGACATACCGCTCCAGTGTAATCGTAGTGGTAGAATGTCCTAACACTTCGGAAAGAGATTTTATTTCAAAACCGACTTCCACTGCACGGGTTGCGAATGTGTGCCGAAGCGTATGTGCGTGAATACCCTCCAGCCCACATGCATGAGTGTACTTCTCAATGCGATATTGTAGTGTCCGTGGCTCCATATAGTCAGTCGTACCCGTTAGTACATATGCCCCCATATTACCTGGATCCATCTTTTTGCAGAGATCTGCCAAATAACTTATCATTGGGATTGTTCTCGCTGAGGTGTCGCTTTTTGGCTCACCGATCACAATCCTTGTACGGGTTTCTCCCTGCATATCCGTATCGTGAAGCCTTTGCAAGGTAGCGGCGATCTTGATGGTCTGTTCGCGGATGTTGATGTTGCACCATTGCAAGGCGCAGAGCTCTCCTATGCGCACGCCGGTGGACAACGCTAATAGAAGTCCGAATTTGCAGCTGTCCATATCTGTCAATAGATAACTCATAAATCGGTTCTGCTCATCCCGTGACAACACGCGCATTTCCTTTCGGCTCTCTTTGGGGTAATTGATTTCGATTACCGGGAAGACCCCCGGAAACAGAGTCGCCGTGTATTTCAAAACGCTGTGCAGCACCACCAGAATGTCGTGGACAGTTTTTACAGCCAATCCATCATCAAAAAGTAACTCGTGAGTAAAATCACCGATAACACCTGTGCTGATGCCAAGCGGAAAGCATCCGCCAAGCTTTGGCTTGATATGCTTTTCAAGCACTGTGCTATATTTGATGTATGTGGATTCGCGGATTTTTCCTTTTTTCAGGCGAAGCCATTCGTTGCAGTAATAAGCAAATCGATGCTTTGCCGTATTGGTTGGAACGGCCTTTCCATTCACAAGTGCGGCTTTATACTTCGTAACCTTTTCCTTCGCTTCACGGTATGTTTTTCCGTAGCAAAAGCCATATTTGATTTTTCCGGAAAGCTCGTACCCTTTGATATAGCGTGCCTCCCATCGACCATCTTTCCTATGGAAAATGTTTTCTCCTTTTGCCATTTTAATTACCTCCGGCAATATTTTTTTCGCCCGCAAATGGGTGTACCTATATTGTAACTGATATCTGTAACAGATTCCTGACTGCTTATTTGACTGCGCTGACCTCGCCCAAAGGGCCAAAATTGACACGAATTGGAACGCGATGGTTCCTTCTAAGTTGGTTTATTCTCTAAAAACATCTCCAAATTTCACGTTTCCTATTGATTTTCCGACAGATGCGTGTTATAATACTTACGTTTATAGAGTTTGAATTGCGCTCGTGGAGTGACATACTCTACGAAATATAAAGCAAGTAGCTGCGATGATGTTCATCTACAGTTGCTTGCTTTTTTCCGGATTGTTATATTTATCTTGTTGGTAAAATTACCTTTGCGACAATATCGTCGCTCATCACAAAAGGATGTTTCCAGTAACGAGAATCGTATGAACATTGGCCATTGTCCCCAAGCACATAAAAGCCACCTTCCGGAACCACCAGATTTTCTCCGTTCCTTTCGATCAAATCTCCTTCTACTGCTTCGACCCGCTTGACGAGATATTCCTTGTTATGTCGGAACACAATAATGTCCCCTTTTTGAATGTCTCCCCAAACACGCACTCCTAGGAGCAAGCTTCCGGTTTTAAGAGCAGGCTCCATAGATGCTGTCGGAACATATCCAAGCAAAAAAACGAACCGAAACAAAATTAAAATCAAAAGTGAGATTGTCATCGGAAGTAACGACAATCTCACTGCATTTTTTAATTTTTTCATAATCACCATCAAAAATAGGGACATCGAGATGCTATTTCTCGATGTCCCTTACTATATTACTTATACTCCTTTCAGAGCCAGTATTTCCGGCCGGCTTTTCAGATACTTCCTCGCCTTGGATACCCATGCGCAAACAAGATTGGCGGACACCCCAAACTCATTTCCGATTTCCTTGCTGGAGCGCCCCTCGGCCATCTGAATCATTGCATCTATTCCTTTTATCACACACGGAGATGCTTTCTGCTTTGCTACTTTGAGCGCAGCCTGCACATCCAGCTGCGCTGCAACATCTGCAATCGATACAGTCGGATCTTCTGCAACCAGGGGAATCATATCGCTTGAAAGCTCCGTTGCCTGCCGCCTGGTCGAGTAGATCAGCGCATCACAAATTTCATTCCATATCAAGCGATAGGCATAGGTAGAGAAGGTCCCGCCTTTATCTGTTGCCGCAGCTTTGCAGAGGCCGATGCAGCCGATTTGAAAAATATCATCATATGTATAGATGCCCAACTGATATAGACCGTGGACCTTATCGTTGATCACTTTCCGGACCAGCCGAATATTCTGCTCCACTTTCTCCCGCTGTTCTGCTGTCAGGATCATGACGCCAGTGCGCCTCCTTTCTGTGTATAATATCGCCCCCGCGTTTTGGCTTTCTGCCGTTCTAAGAGCTTTCTGCTTTCTTCGATCACCTGCTTACAGTAATACTCGCCAAGATACCCAATGTGAGCTTCGGAAAGCGGTGCCATAATCAGGTCGGCCAGCCACTGGTATGCATCCTGCTTACTCATATAACCGGATTCATAAAGCTGGTCAAAGTAATGGTGCGCTGTACGGCGCAATGTACGCAGCTCGTGATTGGCCATACTTCCTACCGGAATATTAGTACCGGTGTGAACACGAACATAGGCATCGCACTCTGGATAGTGCGAACACACATATAGCATCGTTCCTCTCGAATTATCGCGATAGATTCCGTCTGCGCTCCGATAAATAACCGGACTGCCGCAATACGGGCATCGCATACTGCTTCGGTTAAACCCCTTTCGTTTTTTCTTTTTATTCATAAATTAACCTCCGAGTTCTTAAAGGAAAAGCCGGAAGGTTGCTAAGCGCATACAAAGTCTGTTGGAAAACATATCTCCCCAACACTCAACCTGTAAGCATCCAAGCAGCCTTCCGGCTATCATATTCAATTGCCTGCGTTGTTGTGGACTTGCTCAGTGCGCAAATCCGTAACGATTCCTTGCCTCATCCCCGAAGCGAAGTCTGACGCCGTACCATAGACGTATCGAGAGCCTGAACGCAAGCTCCTGCCACGCCTATAGTATATCAGAACAGAATGCAAAAGTCAAGTCTTTGCGGAATATTTATTTCATATCACGCAGCTAATATTCCCATAAGTTTTGCATTTTCTCCAGACTGAAATGGAATCGTTATTCCTCGTCTTCCTCATCATCCGGAGCCTCATTTTCACGCTTTTTCTTGAGAACCTGCATGACGATCAGCGTGCCGATTGCAATGACCATACCTCCTGCAAAAAGGATGATATGCAGCGTCGGGATGCCGGATGCGGCTTTCTCATTTGACTCAGGGCTTTGCTCTGTTGTGGCAGGAGCTTGCGTCTGGTCTGTTGAGTCCGCCGTATCCTCCGGCTCTGGAATCGAAGTTGAGGAATTCATACAGGTCAGAATGTACCGGGAGCTGCCGCCGATCTCAAGGCGGAGCACGCCATCCGTTCCGACCTTGACGGCGCCGGGGTAAACCCCGGCGTCCGTCTTGAGCTGGAACTCTACACCCGACCATGCTGTGCCAAGCTGGATCTCCAGCTGCTCTGCTTTTACCACCTGCAGTTCGCTGCCGTCCGTGCCTTGCTGCACTGCATAGACCGGTGTGACCGGAACGCAAAGAATGCAAAGCAGCGACAGGATCAGCAGAATGCCTTTTGCCAGTTTTGTTTTCATTGCCTTACCTCCCTTTTCAGTCTGCAAGATGCTTCTTCTTGCGGGAATATAGGATCGTACCGATCAGGACGCCAAGACTTGCGAGCATCAGACCCAACCACAGAGCCATATGAGAATTGTCACCGGTCTTCGGGCTGTCCGGATGGTCGGTCGTGACCTTGTCGTTATGGACATTGACTGTCAGCGTTTCATCAGCGGTCAGCTCGATCTCAAATGGATCCGGGCGTTTATACCCGGCGCTGACGCTGTCCTCAACTTCCGTCACGGTATATTTGCCGATGCGCAGGTTTTCAATGAAGATCTCACCGTTTGCGTCGGTCGTGAAAACTTCATCGTAATCCTCACCCGTGATACGGAAGCTGAAGCCTTCCACACGGCCGTCCGAGGAGGTCTTCACGATCTTCAGATTGCCGACCATATGGTCGTTGATGAAGCCGACGCCGGCCTGATTCGCTACTTCCACCAGCTCTCCGTCATTTACGATCTCGAAATAGTAGTATCCGTTGTCCTTGACGAAATTAACAGGCGCCTGCTTTTCATAGAGGAAGTACCCGCCGTAACGCAGCTCAGCGAGTTCATACAGACCGGGCTCGCATTCTGAAAGGGTACCGACCAGCTCATCCACATCCGGATCGAACTGCTGATTTCCGTTTGCATCACGGTAGACCTCAAACACAGCACCGCTAAGCAGATGGTCAGGGTAATCCTTATCGACCTTGGTCGTATGGACTGCGCCATAGATGTGGCGGTTCTCGGCCTTGAGCTCGATCACGGCACCATCCTTAGTAATGTCGACCGGGAACTCTGTCTCGTTGAGGACGAAGCCCTCAGCGGGTTTCAGCTCGCGCACGATCCATTTCCCGAATCGCACATTCTTAAAGGTGAAGATGCCGTCTGCATCGGACACCGCCGTCAGTACGGCGTTTTCCTCTGTGAATTCCGTATCATCCTCCGTAAAGAGACCAAACAGCGCACCCACAACCAACTTTCCGTCTTCGTCGACCTTGTAGCCTTTGATGTCGCCGCGAATGAATTTGTTCTCGACGGTAATGAAAACGGTTTTACCGTCCTCGGTGATTTCTACCTCGATCGGTGTTTCATTGAGCACATACCCGGTCGCCGGCTTCAGCTCGCGGATGATCCATTTCCCGTATCGGATGTCTTCAAAGCGGAACTTACCAGTGCTGTCAGACTCCGTTACACGCACGGCAGTTTCCTCGGTAAACTCCGTTTCGCCTTCACGGAACAAACCGAATACCGCACCGGCGATCACATTACCGTCCTCGTCGAGCTTGATGCCTTCGATATTACCACGGATATACCGGTTCTCCAGCTGGATGTTCACCACATCGCCGTCTTCGGATACCGTGACCGGATATGCCTTCTCATTGAGAACAAAGCCCTTGGCCGGCTGGATCTCACGAACGACCCAGGTTCCGAAGGGAACCTTTTCAAATTTGAAGGTACCGTCCTGTGCGCTTTCCGCCGTTAAATACGCATTTTCAGCCGTATACTCATTTTCATCATTGCGGAACAGGCCGAAAATTGCACCGGCAATCACATGGCCATCCTCATCGACCTTGCGGCCGGAAACCATACCGTACTTGAGGTCGTTCTTGATCGGGGCACCATCATTGACAGAGATCTCGACCACCTGAGTTTCCTGCGAGCCGTAAGAAAACTTGAATTCATAATGGGTGTCATCCAGGATGTAGTGCTCGTCCGTACTGCGCTCCTGCAGGTAATAGCTGCCCAGAGGCAGGTCGGTACTGACCGTCGCCATGCCATTATCATCAAAGGTCACGATCTCAATGAGCCCACCTGCCGGAATGACAGTCCCGTCACCGGCAACCAGGTCAGTCTTGGCATACAGACCGAAGGTGATGTTTTTCAGCTCGCCGTTCATACCGATGCCGAACAATTCATTCTGCTCCAGCACCTTACGCAGGGATACTTTGACCTTTTGGCGTTCGTTATAGAGATTACCGGCGGTTTCCGTAATGGCAACCTCCTGACCGGCGTAAGTCAGCTCCACCGTCTGAATTGTGCCGTTCAAAACCATCCCGTGTGGCGCGGTGATCTCCTGGATCTCATATTTTCCGAGATACAGTTCCTTACTCGATGCCACGCCGTCAGACCCAGTCGTGATCGTATCCACGATCTCGCCCTTTGCGTAATGCATGACGCCGTCAAGGGTATAGATATCTTCTGCTGCACGGATCTCAAACACTGCGCCGGGCAGACTCTTGACCGCATAGACCGGTTTATAGATCCCGTCCGCCTCCGTGACCGTCCAGAATACTTCGCCGGTCTTAGTGATACGGATGATGCCTTTCTGCGGCATGTTGGAACGGGTGACCTCAATCAATGTGATGCCGCCGTCCTCGGTTGCCGAGTCTGCGGTCACATCAAAATAGACCGGATCGGAGTTCAATACATAGCCATACGGGGCTTTGACTTCCACAATGGAGTAGCCCTTCCCGAACGGAAGTACTTCCGGAGTGATCAGATAGCCCTCCGCGTTGGTGTAGAAGGTGTCGATCACCGTCAGTTCCGGGTAGGTATACTGCATGGTAACTCTGGTACCGTCCGGGTTATAAATCTGGAACGCTGCGCCTGCATACGGGATACTCAGACCGGATTCCGCATCCGTCTTTTGAATCTTGAGATATCCGGTAAAGGGTGCGTTGTTGAGCAGATACTGATAGCAGCATCCGTCTTTATCAATGAAAACATCGAAGGGCGCTGCCAGATCAAAGCCCTCCGTGCCTTTCGTCTGTCTGACTGTATAGACGCCATAAGGAAGCTGCTTCGTCCCGGCGTATCCGTGCTCGTCGGTAATCAGGTAGTCCCGTTCCGTATCCCTGGCATTTCCGTAAGATCCCGCAGTCTTCAAATACACCTCAAATTCCGCTCCGGCCTCAACCGTTTCCAGACCGGTGCTGCCGTCATCCATGTGTTTGATGAGATACAGGCTGCCGAAGATGATGTCCTCATAGACATCCAGCTCTTCCGTATTCTTCTCCAGCGTATACTGTCCGGGTGTCACACCGAGCCAATAGATGGTCTCATCCAGAAGATATCCTTCCGAGGGTGTGATCTCACGAATATTCCAGCCCTCGCCGCAGGGATAGTAGTCGGTCAGGAAATATCCGTTTTTATCAGTCACATAGGTGTCCACGAGCTCATCATAGCGATAAACGCCGTAAACTGCTCCGGCGAGTGTGGCATTGCCTTGGGTTTCACCGTAAGGATAGCCGAGTTTCTCCACAATGCTGTCTGAGTCGAGCGAGAGCATCTTTGGGGTTCCATGCTCACTATTGCTGCGGAGAGAGGCATCGACCTTGAGGACATCAGCACGCCATTTTTTGAGGATATTATCAAACTGGCGCTCGGTCACTTTATTCCACTCGACAGAAATGTTCTGCACCTCCGGAATCACATATCGCTCGGGGGTGTTCTCTTCGGAAAGCGTGTAGTCCGTACCGATCGGGACGCGTTCAAACACGGCAGTGCCGGCCACATTAGTAGCAACGGTCATATCCACGGGCTCGCCGTATTCGGAGGTGCCGGTCAGGCGGAAAGTCAGACCCTCCACCAAACCGTCTTCGGCGGTCTTGCGGACTTTGACCATTCCATACTGACGCAGGTTGGCAATGTCCAGGGTGATAAGCGGGCTGTTATCGTCGATCGTTACCTTCCACTGCGCATCGCCGTCCGGCTGGTAATTGACCGGGACTTTGGTCTCTTTCACAATATAATCGCCATAGATGATCTCGCCGGACTTGGCATAACCGTTTTTGTCCGTGGGTCCGATCACGGCAATCTCTTCACCGGCCAGATCATAGACGGTGAATTCTGCTCCGCTGAGGTCCTTTCCGGATTCGGCGTCGGATTTCAGAACCTCAATATGACCCTTTTTGAGCCGGTTATAAGCATTGACCGTTGCCAGGCTGCCGTGTGCGGTATCAATGGTGACCTTCCATTCGGTCTGACCGTCCGGCTCATAGTTGAATGGGAAGGTCGTCTCGACTACTCGGTAGGAGCCGTAAGGAATACCTGCGGATTTGGCATATCCACGATCATTGGTCGGCCCAATGGTTGTTACCTTTGCGCCGGACATATCATAGACTGTGAAAATGGCTCCCTTGAGGGCTTCGTTGGTACCGGATGATTTTTTGTAGACCTCAATATTGCCCTTTTTCAGTTCATTGACTGCCTGGATCGTTACCACGCCGTTATTGGAAGCGCTGACTGTGCGGATCCATTCCTTGGTTCCTGAATAGGTGTAGTCCGTCGGGAAAACCGTTTCCACGATTTTGTAAGTGCCAAACGGCAGCCGCTCTTTGGTGCAGGCGTAGCCGCGGCTGTCGGTAGGACCGATGGCATATTCTGCTCCGGTCGAGGTGTTGGTGGCAATAAAATAGGCGCCGCTCAGTGCTGCGCCCTTCGGATCCTTTTTATAGACTTCGATTTTGCCGGCTGCCTCTACGAATTCCGGAGTGACGACCTGTACGACGGCTTCCGGGTAATCACCCTTGGACATGCCGACGATCGAACTGATTTCCGGCCCTCTATCGTTTCCAACATGAAAAACAAAGTGGGTTCCGTTGTAATAACCGGCATACACGGCAACATGGGCTATGTCCCCGGTCGGAATGTGTTTGAAAATAATGAGAGAACCGATCGGGATATCCTCACTGGGAATAAAATTGTTGCCGTTCGCATTCTGGCTGAAGCTGATGCGGCGTGCCGTACCGGCACTGACCCAAGCATTCGCAGCAGCGTTGTATGCCGTTGCGGTACGCAGATTGTACGGGCGGGTTGCACTGCTGGTGTCAATGCCCGCAATGTTTGGCAGATAGTTGTAGTACACATACGAAACAAAAGAGGCACAGCAAAGGCCGCTGCTCTCGAATCCGGCAATATCCGGTGCGAGCCCGGTTGCCGTACCGCTTTTTGCAACGGTTTCCGTGCCGTACTTATTCAGCCCGTAGGAGATTTTCGAGAGATAGGCGGTTGCGCCACCGCTGTACTTTTTGAAAATTGTTCCGTCATCCTTCTGCGCTTGTACCTTATAGCCGGTGTACTCCAGCGCATCGAGGAAAACATTATCCAGCATCTCTGCCGGAATGTCAGATGCCGGTGCCGCAAAAACGCTTGTCGGCATCATCGAGATGAGCATCAGCACTGCCAAAAGCATTGACAGGATGCGCGAGGTGAATTTCTTGTTCATCTTGGTATCTTCCTTTCTTGATTTGGGTATGAAAAGAGCCCCACCGTTTTGGGTGAGGCTGCAATTCCTTGATGGTTCTTAAAGATTGTCCGTGTTTTCGGCAGCAACTGCGATGTCGCAATACCACATGCCGCTTTCATAAGTTACGCCAACGGCAATATAGCCATACTCGGCCGAGCCGATATAGCACCAGTGCTCCGCACTGTTTCTGACCAAGGTCGCCAGCTTATAGGCAACTTCGTCCACCGTACCGACATAACCAGCCTTTGCAATGGCTTCGTTGGCATTGGCACGGTAGTACGGTTCACCGCTGCCGCCGTAGACACTCGGATCCACATACTCGCCATACTGAAGCGCTGTTGCCGCTGCACGCTCATCATTTGTATCATGGGCAAAATTGCCGATGAGCTGTCGGCTTCGATACTCAGCATAGCTCGTAAGACCCGGCAATTTGACTGCCGGTGATGTGCGGAAGCTGTTGATGTACTCCAGCACCTTATCGGCGACCGTTCGGGCGTCCTCGGCCCCGGCATACATCTTCCCGGGTTCCGAAGGCGGTTCGGCAGGTTCGTTTTCCGGCTCGGTCTGAGGGGGAGTCGTAGGCTCGGTGGTTTTTTCACTTTCCGGTTCGGTCGTCGACATGGGATCCGCCGGCTTGGCAGGGGCTGTCGTCTCATTTTCAGTTGGGTCTGATGTGACGGTCGTATCCTGAGATGTCCGGCTCTCCTCCAGGGGACTCTCCGATTCAGTCTGGTGAGCAGAGGACTCATTGGCAATTGCTGAGCCCGGAGCGACTGAAGGGGCGGTGTTATCAGCCGAGTCTGTGGTATGGCAGGCGGCAAGTGTCAAACAGAATGCCAATGCGCAGGATAAAATCAAAAGCTTTTTCATGATGCATACTCCCGATTTGTGTTTTTACCATCATTACACGGACGAGTCTGGGATTTTACAACTCAGCACGCAAGCTTATAAAAGCCGCGGTCCGCTTCGTCGACGCACCGGTCGAGAATTTCATAAAATCGCTTGGCATCCAACTCGGTATCCAGCCAGTGCGTTGCACGGTAGGAATAGCAGCCGACTTCATCGTTGATAGCATGACTTCCGAGTACACTTCTCAGATTCAGATTGTTTGCGATCCGGCACTGCTTTGCGGTACCCGGATGGGTAAGCGCCTTGGCGAGGCAAACCACCATCAGCGGGTGAAGCTCGGAAAACGAGATCTGCAGGTAATAATCCCGATACCTGCCCATGATCGAAGTTTCATCCTGACTGTCGATCGGCAGCTCTGTCAGAAGCATCTGACGGGTATGCTCGGCGATCTCTTTCCTGCGATGCTGTTCTTGCTGACTCAGATCACAATGTAACATAAAATCTCCTTTCTTTTCTCAATGCGGCATGGCAATGTGGGTAATGGCGCCCCAGATCCGGTTGGTCTCGTGGTTGATTCCGAGGATCCGGACGGTGACTCTGGCGCCTCTCGGCGGGCGACCCCGTTTGGGGTAACTGCACAGGCAGTCGATGCCGCCGTCCAGCGCCACAAACACGCCATTCACATCCACCATACTGACAGTACCGACATAACGGTTGCCAACGGAATATCTGCGCAGGGCTTTCTCATACGGGTTTTCTCCCGCCTGTTTCACGGAGGCGGAAACCCGAACATGGTCACGGTCGCTGCGATCCACATCCAAGACCTTGATGAGGATGCGCTGGCCGGGCTGGAAGTGAGCCGCCGCGTCCATCCAGCGCTGGTAGCTCAGTTCCTTGAGGGGAATGTAGCTCTCCACACCGAACAGGTCGATGAAGATTCCTGCACGGATGGCAGAGACAACTCTGGCTTCTGCGCAAACACCGGCATAGATGCGGTTGTTGCCGTCCCGGTCTGTGCCAAAATACATTTCTTTTCTTCGGGCACGCATAGCCTCAAGGCGGCTCGCCGCTGCAATACCGGATTTGGGATCGATGCCTTTGACAATATAGTCGACTTCGGCACCGAGACGCTTAGTCAGCATGTAATGAAGTACCTCATCCGGATCTCGACCACGATAGTCCTCGGGTGGTTCGACTGCCTCAGCGGCAGGAATGATGACTTTGAACTCACCGTGATACAGGACTGCGAAGGCATGACGGGGGTTATCCGCCGACTGTTCCACACCCTGGATCGTCCCGGTCAGGATACGGCCGCTTCGCTGTGACTCAATGAGGTCGAGCAGGTCGTTTTTGGCCTTATCCGCCTCCGTTTCGACCGTCGGACGATCGTCAATGGACAGTACCGACACGCTCGGTTTGGTGTAAGTGCGTTTTCTCTTGGGCTTTGATATCGCGTCGACGCCGTCTTCCTTGGCATTCGGTGCATTTTCAGGCTCTGCGTCAGACTGGGACGGTTCCGGCTCGGTCTTCTTGCGCCTGCGGGGCTTTTTTACCTCGGTCTGGGATTCCGTCGGTTTGTTGAGAGCTCCGTCCGGAATTCCGGCTGAAGGGCCGTCCGCTTCCGCCGAATCTGTTTCAGTCTGGGAGAGCGAGGCATCACAGGCGTCATCCGGTGCCCCTTCGGCAGGTGATGCTGTGATATTCTCCTCAGTCTGGGATTCCTGCGCCTCCAAAGGAGTCGTCATCTCCTCGGGAAGCTCTGCTTTCTTTTTGGTTGGCATAGATTGTCCTCCTTTATTTGTTAAAATTCGCTCGGCGGTTGTGCCGAGCTGTATAAGCTTTTTCTGCGCGCCGCTTTCTTGGGCGGCGTCGGTTCGGTGTCAGACTGGGTGGGTGTAGGTGTAAGCGTATCGGCTGCCGGCTGATAATCATATACCGATGCCTTTACAATCTGCTTTGCCATCGGGTGTCTGGTGAAATCCAGTTTGTTCAGCTTCAAAATGTTGTGCCCGCGTATGATGCAGAGCAGTTCCTCGTTGGGAAGCCGTAAAACCTCATCCGGTGTGAGAAGCCGTCTGCGTCCCTGACCCTCGGTATGGCGGTACTGGGGAATGACCTGCGCCACTGCGATAGTCTGACGGACCGTCATGGTAGAATTGACCTGCACGGACATATCACCGGACCGGGCTGAGATATACTCGGCGGTCACATCATCGGTGCAACCGAGCATCAGCTGGATGTCACAGTTGCCGATAATTTCGGACCACAGATTTTTGGGATACCGGTTCTGCAGCTGACCGAGGCTCTGCACGGCCAGCATGACTCGAATATCTCTCGACCGCACAACAGAAAGGGATCTGGCAAAGTCGGATCCATCTTCTGCGCCTCCAATGCGCCCCACATTGTTAAACTCATCCAGTATCAGATTGACAGGCACATCGCAGCGGCCGTTCGGACGACCGTCGGCATATCGAGTCAGTTTGATGAACATGAATGAGAAAAAGAGCGATGACAGGAACGCCATCGTAGCGTCCTGATCGCTCAGCACAATGTAATAGATGCACTTGTTTCTGCCAGGCGCCGTCAGGTCAATGTCAGACCGGCTCGTGATTCGCTGTACTGCTTGGTTCTGAAGCACTTGAAGGCGTGTACCCAAACCCAGTATGATGCCGGAACGCACCGTATCACTGGACTGGGCAAACAGATTAAATGGCGCCCGTGCCGGATGGTCAAGCGGAAGCTTGTCAAACATAGCGGTCAACTGCCGTTCACTGTTTTGCGTGAGCAGCTGATATACGGCGGACAGATGCTTCATATCGGGGCTTCGGGTCCGATCCTGGTCAATGAGCAAAATCAACGCCTTCAAGAGATTGCCCTCACCGTTGTCCCAAAAGTGGTCGCCTTTACCTGAGCTGGTGTTGCCGATGATGACATTGGTCAGCACCTGCGCCATCAATGTGTCGCCGTTCAGGTCTGACATACAGTTCCACGAGTCGCTGTGCTCAGGGGATACGAGATTATAGATCTTCACATCGTAGCCCGCGTTTCGGAACATTTCCGAAGTATCGGCATAAAGCTCGCCCTTGCTGTCGGTCACAATCACGGACTCGTTGCGTCGCAGCGCCTGAAACAGCGCATTTCGGATAATCGCACGCGACTTCATAGTACCGGATGCGCCGAAAATGGCAATATGGCGGTTGAGTCTGGTGTCCTCCGGCATACAGACGGCTTTTCCGTTGTACTCGCCAAGAATCGTACCTTTGGCATCAGGAACCGGCGATATCTCCAGGACTTCCTTCATTTCTTTTTCGTCCATCCAGGATGCCGTGCCGTAGATACCGGATTTGCTTCTGGCAAAGCCGCGGGGGTCATGCTGCTTCCCGTCAAACTTATCGTGGAGCTTCACATAGGCGAAGATGGCGCCGGCAATCAACAGGATCATCAGGATGCCTTTGATTCCATTCCCGCTGAAAGCCGCCGAAAAACAGATCAGTGGATTCCAGCTTACCGGCTTCATCGTACTTTCACCGGAAACGCCGCCGCTGTCCATCCACGCAGTGTAGTTGCCAAGCAATTGGCCAAGCATTCCGCCCAGATAGAACAGCCCGACGCATCCCAGTATGGCGGCGATGATGATGGCTATCTTGCGGTTTTTATCGCTCAAATAAATTCCTCCTTTCAGGGTCGAGTTCTGCTTCCACAGCGTCAAACCCAATCGTTTTTATTGTCACACGGCTTCCGAGATACTCCCGGATGAATGCCATCTGGTATGGGTAACACAGCACCTCATAATTTCCGCGCTGATTCTCGACGGCCTCCTTGAAGCGAACCAGCCTTGCGAGATCTCCGTCCAGATGTGAAAACACATAGGCATCACCGATTTTTGCGTCATACTCAAACAGCCCACGGTCATAGGTTCGCACTTCCGGATCAAATAAAAGCTCCAAGAGCCGCTCTTTCCAATCGGGTACTGTCATAAGGCGCAGCTGTCGAATGCCATGCTCATCCATGGGGATGAAATACAAATTCCGGTAGATCGCATCAAACCGGAACTCGGGCCGCTTGGTTGTGTCGGACTCCAGCAGTGTCTTCAACGCTACGCTCTCAGACTGACCGAACAGAATGGCGGCCGGCGTTGCATCGGTGCCGGCATTCAGACGGCTGATTTCAATGACGTTGTGCAACGTTTTGAACTCGCCCTTGCCGCTCCATTTCATCACGGCGCTGCGCGTGTTATAAACGGCGTATGGCCGCTGCCCGAGATAGGCGGTTCCCACCATCCGGGTAAACATCGTTTTGTTCATCTCCGCTTCGCCGAGCTTCTTCAGCTCCTTGGCGAGATAAAAGCACGGCGCATCGGGAATCCGTTTGGTGATGGTTCGGTTTTGAAGAACGGGGAGCATATACGGTCGGCATTCAATACCTGAGCGCATACACATAGCCACGGCTTCGGCGACACGGTGGTTTCTGTCCCTGTGTGCGGCATTCCCGGGGAATTTGTGTTCCCAAAAGGCGTCCATGTAATACCGGTAAGCACCCGGGTGAAGCCAATCCAGTATGGGGAGAGCACCCTTGTAAAAGCGCACAGATCTGCTGTTGCCTTTGCCGGTAACGGTAAGCAGGCGTGTGGTCATTTCCGTTTCCGTTTGAGGAATGCGGAATGTTTCCGGTGTGGTGAGTTTATGAACCAGGGCTTTGTAAGCGCGTTCATTGCCGAGCAGGTACAGCGAACGAATCGGATATTCACCGGCGATGGAAAGCATTGTGATGAGCTGCCGGAGCTGACTGCCCGGGCGGAAGTATTGCATAGGCGCATCACCTCGCTTTGTAAGAAATTCCGACCACATGACTGCTCTCTTTGTCGGAATACCCGCCGTGAAATCTGCCCCAAATCGCCGCTATACCGGGCGTTTTCGACTCCCAATTTCTTATGTAAGTTTTCCGGGGCGGAAAACGGCGGTTTTTACATAAGATTTTCCCCTTAACAAAAGCGGACTTCATAGAGCTTCACCCCCTTATCCGGCAGCGTTTTCTCTTCGACCATCCACATAGGAAAATCGTGTTTGGGAATCACATAGACTTCCGTGCGGTCCTCGCTTCCGACAGCGCTGCAATAGTAATGCGAACAAACTGCCGGGTGATCGTCGGGCAGAACATACAGTGCCAGAATGTCCGTGACCATATTGGTTTCGATATTATCGTGATCCCGCATGGCCCGTTCCGGGCGGCTTCTGTCATACACATGGCGATAGGCAAGCACACAATCCCGAAAGCGGACCGGAGGCTTGCCCTCAAAGAACTTCCGCATAGCCGGATAAAGATAAGACCGGATATAGTCTGCTGAGCCGGACGCTTTCTTTGGCAGCAGTGCCGGAATGCGAACGGAGAACCATCCCTCGGCTGTAAACCCGACCTCGACCGGAATCGTATCGGATATGATCGCATCCGTTTGGATTGTTGCCCCGGCTGCTCCGGTGTAGGCCGGAAGGACACGGGTGAGAAGAACTGTCTGCTCGGACAGTTCCTCAAGCCGAAGCGCCCGGTTATAGCTCTCCGGAAGATTTCCGTTTTCGTAAAACCAGCGGACGGCAGCGGCCTGTTCCTTCATGCGGGACAGCTTGGCTTCTACTTTGCCGAGCGTTTTCATATAAGTCGTTTCAGCCTTCATGCTCGGTTGCCTCCTCACTGTAAAAATGAACTTCCGGTTCGTCCTGGCCGCAAAAATCTACTGTGGCGAACAGACACGGCGCATTCGGCAGCCGAACAGTGCTCACCATATCGATCCGAGGCACCACAACGATATATTTCATATCTTCCTGGGGCTGAAGCAGCCTCAACAGATTCTGCTCGCCGTCATAGAGCACTACGATCTCATAGCCGACATTTTCTTTTAAGAAAAATAGCTGCGACGGATAGACCGCCGGATAATGCGCCATCGGTTCTACCTTGTCAATGAACCGGAGCAGCACCCATATCGCCAGGATCATCCGCTGATCCGGCTGGCACATCGGGTCAAGCCCGATATAATAACCACCGGAAACATCTGCGATACGCATCTGCCTTTTCAGATTCCGCAGGATCTTTTCTGCCGTCTGCGGCGGCTTTTGCAGCATCTTTATGATTTGCGCACGGGGCAAGGCTCCGTATTGCGAGAGCCATTTGACCACATACTGTTCATCGGTCAACAGCACGATAACCACCTCCTTTTTGTACTCATTTGCGCCAAAATGCGTATTCCGTGCAAAATACGCACTGTTAATCCGCCTCCTGCTGCCGCTCCTTGAGAATGGCTTCCAGCTCGGCACGGTCGGTCGTGATCATTTCCTGTTCCTCTTTGGACGCCTTAATGATGACAGGCACCTTACTGTTGTTGGAACAGATCAGCGCCTCGCCGCGTTCAAAGCGGGTAATGGAACGGATCTCGGTCTTCGTAAGCTTCAGCGTATCCCGGACAAACTCCGCTTCGTCCGGTTCCAGATTCAGAATGATCTTATTTTTGGAATTATTGATAATTGCCCGACCGTAGCGACCATCTTCCAATCCGAAGAAATCGGACAGGTCCTGCGTTGCGGAAATCGCCGCGCCGCCGAAGCCTCGGATGACCTTGAATATTTCCAGGCAGAACTCTGCCGCCATCCGGTTGGAACCGGCACCGATCAGTTGCCAGATCTCGTCGATCATAATGGCTTTCTTTTTTGTGCGGTCGCTTTTGATTTTATCCCAGACATAATCAAGGGCGATCATCATACCCACAGGCAGCAGCTTGCCCTTCAGCTCCGACAGGTCGAGAACGATATACTTATTAGACAGGTCCACATTCGTCTGCTGATTGAAGGACTGCGCCGAGCCGGTGACAAAGCGGCTGACAATGATGGCGATGCGCTTGGTCATTTCATTCTTTTGCAGTTCCTCATGCAGATCTCCGAGGATCGGCATGGCCTTCATCTTCGGCGGAACGGCATTGCGGTCCTCATAGACCGAATCGTTATCATGCGTGATACCGAACTTGCCGTAGGTACGGATCAGCGCCTCATCCAGCATCTGCTCCTCTTCGTTGGTCATGTCCGGAATCAGCAGTGAGAAGAAGATCATCAGCTGCTGAATTTTCTGCGCCAGAAGGGAGTCCATCTCGCTGTAATCCAACTCATCGATCAGTTCCATCTCTGGACTGATGGTGTGCCGGATCTCCATAATATTGATGCAGTGCGGCGAGCCCGGTGCAATCTTGATAAACTGACCGCCGATGCGGTTGCATGCACGCCGGAACTCATGTCCCTTGATAGGAGCAATAATATAGCACTGAATGCCGCGCATACGCATACGCAGTGCCAGCAGTTGCATGGTAAAGGTCTTTCCGGCGCCACTGGTACCGAGCAGGTTCAGATTGGCATTTTTATTTTTCTTCGTGTCAAACAGATCGACAATGCACAGCGAGTTGTTATGGCGGTTAATTCCGAGCAGCACGCCGGTATCGTCCGACATCTCGAAGGATGTGAACATATAGGTAGAGGCCGCACCGCTGGTCAGCACATTCCGCTTGGATTTCTTTTCAAGCTTCAGGGATATCTGCAGAAACGGCATCACCGTGCGCAGGGCGTCCTCCTGCTGGAAGCTGCAGTCGCTGACATACATATCCATAGACTTGAGCATATCGGTCATCTGCTGTTTGCGCCACATCAGTTCTTCGTAGGTCCGTGCTGACACGGTCATGAACACCGACATATAAAAAAGGTCCTCGTTGTAATTGGCGATCCCTTGCTTGATGAAATATCCGGCCTGAATGGAACCGGCAAGCTCCTCATAGTCGGTCGAGGTGTCCTGCATGCTTTTAAGCTTCGTGCGGTTCAGGCGGATGCGCTGGGCAACCTTGTCGATGGTCTTGCTGCGGTTTTCTCGTCTTAAAAACACATCGACATCAATGCCTTCGCCGGCGTTGATGAGGGAGGACATCCATCCGGCGCGGACCTTATTCGGGTATCCGTTTCCTTTGATATACAGGAAGGAGTAGTAGAGCCCGTCCATAATGATATAATTGCGGTGCGTCAGGTCAATTCCGCGCGGCGCAATAAAATGCGCCATACGGATATGCGGGACCGGATCAATCCCGATGACCTTGTTTTTCGTCGCCATCGTGTCTAAGACGATGCGGTCGACACGGGAATGAAACGGCTCCTCCACACAGGAACGGCGATTGAAAAACATATATAAAATCTCCGCCGTTGCTTCGTCGGGATCCTTCGGCTGAAGGATATTGTTGCCGCACTGCATGAAGTAGGCTCGGGCATTCTGCTCGGCGGTCAGCAGCGTGCTGCAGATCTGCCCATAGTCGCTGTTTTCGTTACGCCGCAGTTCTTCATACCGGAAAATCAAAAAGAAGCGCCTTGTCAGCGCTTCACGGCTTCCCACATCCTTAATAAGTCGGATATATCCCTCGCTGAGCTTCTTACACTGCTCACTTTCCTCGGTTTCCGTTTCCTTTCGGAGCATAGCTATATGCTTATCGGAGTCAGCTTTGCGGGTGATACTCTTGAACTGCAGATGCACCGGCGAAATTTTCAGCCAGCTTGCAAACGAGCAGATGATCTCATACTGTTCTTCCTCCGAGCGCAGCATAAAGTTGATGGGCTCAATTTCAAGAATTTTGATATACCGCCCGTCGGTCGTCTCAATAATGCCGTGCTCCAGATTTTTGATCGGAATGAAATCCTGGGTAAAGCTCAGCTTTTCAGGCTTTCTTTTTCCTGCTTTTCTTTTTGCGGAGCTGTCTTTGGTCATATTTGTATCCCACCCTTCTCAAATGCAGTTTTCTTCTGTGCGCTAGATAGCAGATAATGTGCCCTGCATACTGGAACAGCGAATCGCCGTCAATGCCCATAGCGGCGAGGATCCCGATCGGAATCAGCGTGACGGTCATCACAACGATGCGTATTGTGGTTGCCATCGGGATCAACATCAACTCCGGATATCCGATGGCCAATATCAGGATCAGTGCCTCGACCGCATTCCGCGGTTCCAGCATTCCGCCAAATATCTTTCCGGAGTCGGTATAGTTTGCCGGAATGGCAAATGTCGTATTGAATTCTTTTTCTTCCATGATTCCTCCGTTCTTTTTTATCCCGGTGTATCACCGAAATCTACATTCTTCGGTCGGCGCAGTGCCAGTCCGGCCTCATAGCTCGGCGTATTGAAGATCACGCCCTCACCACCGGAGGAATGGACCCACATACGCTCGCCGTTTTCACCGTATCCGGCAAAAATAAGTACATGATTCCATCCGCCTCCGTCGTCATCCATCAGGAACCCCAGATCACCGGGCAAAAGCTCTTCGGCGGTAATGGCATAGGATTCGTCCCACTGGCTCCAGGAGGCACCGTTCAAGCTGACGCCAACAGCCGTTTTATAGGTCCAGTCTGAAAAGCCGGAGCAATCCAGGCCGAATGGGCGGATCGTGCCGGTCGTTGTGGAACCGGCGGCTGTAACGAGCTTCGGCGTATTCCATTCATCATTCCATCCGGCTGCCGATTTGCCGCCCCAGAAGTATGGCACCTTCCCGACGAGGGACAGCCCGGTTTTGACAATGTGCTTTCGTGTTTCGCTGCAATTCTGACGGGCAAGGAAGGCAATCAGTTCTACATCGGTAAGCGGAACGGTACTGCCGTTTCCGGCCGTTCCGTAGAGCGTTTTCTTCAGGGCCAAGGCACGGGAGTGGATCACATCGCCGTATGTGGTTTCCAGACCGTTATAATAGGCGTTCAGATCCAGCCCGAACGCCGTGGAAATCACCGTATTGTCAAAGGGATGAATGGTGCATTCCAGATATTTCACGGTTTTCTTTTCCGGCGTAAGCATTTCCTTGCCTGTGTACTGATAATAGGTTGCCTTGCGTGTGCCTGTGATATTGCTGCCGCTATAAACGGGAAGCGTCAGGGTGACGGCTGCGTATGCATCCACCTCGATCTGTGTGTCTGATGACAACTGTTGATCCTGCAAATAGTAGGTTGCTTCCGCCGTCTCATAGCGGTATTGCGGGACACCGTTGATCACTCCGGTCTTAACCGTTTTCGTTACCACGGTTATCGTGACCGGCTTGTAGGTATAGTAAGCGACCGGCGTGATCACTTCATTTTCCCGTTCCACTAAGGTTACGGGAAACATGTTGGCTGTCACACCGTCCAGCTTCTTTTGCATATCCTCCGGGTCGTTGCTGAGCTGTTCCACCGAAGTGGAATATGCCGACAAAATATAGGCGGTGTCGTACCCGGCCGAGCTCTGCGCATAATTGATCAGCGCATTCATTGAAAGCTCCCGGTCATAGCCTCCGTCTGAAATCAATCGTTCTACCTCAGCCATTGAAGCGTCGTACCCGGCCTGGACAATATCCGAAACCGTCTCGGAGAGATTTTCATAGATCTCCGTGATGGATACCGTCGGCTCATTGCCGTCGATACCGAGCGCTTTATTGATGATGATCCCGGGCAGCTCTACGATCATAACAATGAGGAAAACCACCGATAGGCACAAGCAGACCAGAATTTTAAACAGGGTATGCCGCATCGCCCATGCGGCGGAGATGATCGCACCCCAAGGACCACCGGCGGCTGTACCGGCTGCAATTTCTGCCACGGCTTTGCCGCCCTCCACACCGGCCTTTACGGTTGCCGCAGCGGCATTGGCTGTTGCTTCCGCTCCTTTTTTCGCCGCCTGCTTTGCGGCTTGTTTTCCGGCATTTTTGGTGGCTTTTGCCGCCTGACCGGCCGCTTGACCGATATTATCCGAACCGTCTCCCATTTGCTGCTTTTGCGGCTCTGCCATTCTTTCACCTCCGTATTCAAACTGCCAAAGGCAGGCTTGTTTTCTCTTTTATATAGGAAGACAGCCGAACCGAATACATTGCTCCGATCCGGCTGTCCGCCGTTTATCGTCTCCGCCTTGGCGACTTGATCTCCGTTTGATCACGGGATTTTGGCTCACCATAACGGGACGGTGTGCTTTTGTACCGCACAGTTTCCGTAGAAACGGTGCGTACATTTTCGCCGTCATAGACCGGTTTTCCGTTCTCATAAACCGGCTTGCGTTCCACTGCAGCCTCGCCGTGTACTGCGTACCACTGGCTGCCGTGGACATCTTCATATACCTGATAGTCACCGCGGGGAGGTGCATACTGCGATGTATCATAGAACATCGTGCCGGATCCATTTTCATGCCGGACCTCAAAATGCCCGTCCATACGACCGGATCCATCCACGCTTGTGACCGGCTGTTCATAGCCCGGCATAAAGCTTTGGAACTGTGCCCGATTATAGCCATCCGCCGCGTCGCCCGCCTCAAAGGGAGGCGTTTCTGCGTGCTGCTGCATGGCGTACCACTCTACGCCGTTGGATGCCTGAATTGTGGAATGCGGTGCATCCGGCTCGTCATAATATGCACTGTTGTACCATCTGCTCACGCCGCCGTCCGAAGATGCCTCAATGACACCGTCTCCGACCGTTCTGAGCGTTGCACCATCCGCATCCGGGAATGCAACTGCGACCTGCGCCGCCTCAGCGGAATTGCCGCTGAATACGGGTGCATCATAAAATGCTCCGGCTCCGGAACCGCTGGCCATCTGATACCACTGACTGCCGTCCGAAGCATTGACAATGGCATGCGGGCCGTCCGGCTTTTCAAACTGGGAAGCATTGAACATCTCGACAGCCGTTTCTTTCCCGTCGGCACCAATCGCCTTTGTGGAGATATGTCCGCCGGTGATCTGTGTATCCGAAAGATTCATGCCTTTCATATGCGGCATATAATTGCCGAGACTGCGGTTGGCAATATCGCCGCCGATAGAACCGGACACATTCGGTGTTCTGGCCGCTACGGAGGAGATGGATTCTCCGGTCAGTGTGGCGCCGTTACGGGCTGCCATACCACCGAAAGCCCGACCGACAAAGCCGATCGTTCCGCCGGCGCCCATTCTTGTGCCGCCGTCCACGACCGCATCACGGACATACGAATTGCCCTTGAAACGGTTGGCAAAGCCTGCGGCGAACCCAGTTGCCGCTGCGCCTGTACCGGTTGCAGCACTGCCTCCGCGGAACACACTGCCGGCGCTTCTTGCGCCTCCGGCCACGCCGGTGATTACTCGTGCGGCCATCAGCAGTTCCATTCCCATACCGGAGCCGGTCTGGGCTACATTCAGCCCCATTGCCGCAAGATAGCTGTCAAACTTCTGTGCCGTTTTGAGGAACGCCACTGCACAGAACAGCCACAGGAACACATTGCCGTTGCCGTTGGACAAGGCACCGCCTGTGCCGATGTACTGGCCAACCGAGGTTGAAAAGCCACGCAGGAACCAGACATTCATCACAAGGAGCAATAGTTGCGACCCGACCATCCGGCACCACGACCGGAATACCGGCGTTGTTGCTTTGGATGCGCCCATAGAAAAGGCGAGAGGTGAGGTGTAGCACAGCACACCGACAACGATGTACCGTTCCACCGTTTCAAGCAGCAGCTTGAAATAGTTCCAGCCCAGCGCAATTTCCAGTATGGTGAGCAGCAGCAATCCGACCACCGAGATGGTGGCGATAAGACTGGTCAGCCCGTTTTGAAGGGCCTGCTCGATTCCGGCAAAGGTAAAGTCCTCCGCCGTCATCTGAATGTCCATGAGTGCTGTATACGGCGCTGTTGCGATTTTCAGCGTCAACAGGAAAATCGGCTTGGCATATCCGATCAGAAAGGCGAATAACGCACTTCTGCCAAGCAGTACCCACGGGTTTTCCGCCTCCGTTACAGGGCCTCCGAATACACGGAATAACTGCCAAACTGTGATCAAAAACAACAGAGCCCATGCGGTGTACTGCATTACGGTAAAGGCTTTAGACACAAACGGGAAGTATTCTTCCATTGCCGTCATATCCGTACCGAGCGCCTGAAGGAACAGCCCGGACACCGCATCCATCATGTCTGACACAACGCTGCTGATCCAGGTGACGATTCCTTCAAAAATCCAGTCAAGCATAGGTGTTCACCTCCTTTCCGCTTGACCGGATCTTTTACGGGTTGTAGTTTCCGCCGCTGATAAGGGGCTGCAGATAGGCAACGATAAAGCCGAGAGAATTCAGAACGATCCAGGTGATCACGATCCTCTTGAGCCAGCTCGTCGCCTCGTCGACGGCTCGCTGATTGCGCGATATCATGCGTACCAGCAGGGCGATAGCGGCCACGGTGACTGCCACGATGGTGCTGATCGCCACAAGCTCTCCGTAGATATCCTTCATGATCATCGAAAAACGATCCCACATATCTGCGGCGAATACCGTCTGTGTCGAAACGAGCAGTGCCGCCACAACGCCCACAAGCGACCAGTATGCGGTTTTGATCTTTCCATCGCGCAGCCGAAGCTGTCTGTTCATGCTTTTGGCCCTCCTTTCTTCGGTATTGGGCAGCAAAAAACGCCGTCTCTCAAAGCTTTTCAGCTCAAGAAACGGCGTCGGTTTCGCCCGATCCCAGTTTGGGACGATATTATTTTAGCACATTTGCTTTCCCGTGTCATCGGCAATCGTGTGCCAACTTTTCGCCTTTTTATGGGCATATTCATTTCAGTCCTTCCAGAAGCGTCAGCATTTCCAGCCAGAAGTCCACATCCGGCGCAGCTGTTGCCCACAGACGAATGGAAAGAATGGAAATGGCCTGCTGACGATAGCGATAAAAGTTCCGTGACGACAGGTTTAGGCGATACAAAACCTCCTGATGGTTGAGCGCCTCCGGCGCTATGTAGGTCGTGTAGATGAGATTATACAGCCGTTCGCCGTTGTCCGGTTTTTTTCGGAGCACGGTCAGTGCCTCGTTGAGCCGATCCATCAACAGGCGAGATTTTTGCATGCCCTGCATCCGGCTTTCGATCTTCTTGTTGCCCAGCGCCACCTCGACATCCACATCCTCGATCAGCTTGTCCACGCCTTCAAACGGCCGGTCAAGCTCGGCAGCAACCGTCTCGGGGAAGCATTCCAGCATCCACACCAGCGTGCGATAGTGCTGGAGGAGCATCAGCGTGTTGTGATAGCAATTTTTCGTCTTTTCCTGCCTGGCAGCACGCTTTTGTGCGTCGTCGATCCGGCTGTCTCCCAAGATGCCTCGCTTTGTCAGAAGTGTGATAAAAGCGTCTGACTGCGCTTGTATTCGTTTTTCCTGCTGCTCATATTGCAGCTCATCCTGTTTGCTCATGATAAAACATCTCCTTTGCGATTTTGGTGATATCCGTCGGCCTGCACGGTCCGCGGATTTTATTCGTTTCCTGTACCTTGAGATCGAAATACCCTTTACTCCGGCAGACATACTCACAATTCTTACAGTTCCAACACGGAGAAAAATACGCGCGTATTATACTGTCCGAAAGTGCAACGCGATTTTCTTCCACATTGTCAATCGACTTTTCCACGGCATTTCTGCTGTACCATGCGACCAGCCGGTTGATGTGTTCATTGTCACTGCCTACCTTGTGCGTATTTGCACCCCAAATACGTATTTCGTCAAGAATACGCAGAAATTCTGCCTGCTCAGGCAAGGAAACCTCAGTATCCATCGGATAAGATTTATTGAAAACGAGGCAGCCGTAAGAGCCGGGAAGACGGTATAGAGCAAAGACATCCCCGTGCTTTTTGAAAAATCTCCATACCTTTGTCTTTTCCCAGCCCCAGCGCTGACCCAGTTTTTCCATCGTTAATATGGCGCCGTAATTGCCGTATTGAACAGCCGGCGCTATAAAAGAAAACGCATTGCCCGGTTCCTCTGATACTGTGTGGCACCAGAGATCCAGCCATGCGTCTGCTTCATCAAATATATATCGCTCCTCGGCAAGTCGGTGCGTAATATTGCGGGGGAGGCAGAGAAACCCAAAACCATCTGTGGCATACACGGTTCCGTTCATGCATTCCTCACCGGAGCATTTTACGACCCAATCCGTTAATTGATAGGTCAGCTTTTTGGTTTTGCTGTCCAGCGTATATTTCAGATAACCGAGGGCTGATAGCTTATCCATTATCTCTAAAGCCTGTACGCGGCTTTTGATGCCGAGAATACTCTTCAGCCCAACAATACCTCCGGACCACATTCCGGGGCTCACAGCGTTCTTATGGCCACAATAGAAGGCGTGTCCCTTGCGAAATGCAGCTCTGGCGGCGATCTTTGCCCAGGCTCCCATAATACCTTTGCCGGTCGGCAAGGTATCTCTTCGGAGCTTTACCCATTCATACTTCATCAAGCATTTCAACATCAGCGCCTCCTTCCTTGGAATAATAAAAAAGACGACCATTCCGTCGTCACATAGTATCAGTCTTCGATTCTTACGATCAGTCCATTCAGCTTGATCAGCTTCACGCCTTTGAGATACCAGAACTCACCGAGTTCGATTCTCGTCGGGATCCACTCTCCGTCAAGCAGCACCTCCAACCGTTCTCCGCAGTGAAGGCCGCCGTAGTAATCCAGCGGCCCGAAGCGAATGTCCATCCGACCGATTACATCATCATAAATCAGTACACCTTGTTTTTTCATCCTTATTCTCCTTGTGAAATGGGAAAAGCCGAATGAGTTTCAGTGCTCATTCGGCTTTTCTGTGTGACAGGTTATTAAATATGTTGCTCGAATACATACTCCTTTCTAAATGTAATTGTTTGGACTAAATCATCATACTCGCGCCTAAATGCTTAAAGGCTTTCTGACTGAGTCCTATTATATCACCCTCATCGGCCCGGAAGTCCATGGCCGGGGACACCACGGCGTTGGCAAAGCCCGTGATGGGCACCAGGGTCCCGGCTCCGCCGAACCGGGCCAGCTTGTTATACAGGTTCAGCCCCGTGAACAGGGCCGACAGAAACA